>ERZ795041.45-NODE-45-length-49587-cov-4.778285_pt1 | contig 49587 bp, 42 predicted proteins | sample MGYA00375125_ERZ795041 | MGnify/ENA primary metagenome ERZ795041 (study PRJEB30170, sample SAMN03074214) | activated sludge metagenome | biome: Common Effluent Treatment Plant; feature: Wastewater; material: Activated sludge; isolation source: activated biomass in a...
AAAGATAAGTGTGAAATTTGAAACTCAAAAAAGATAATTCATCTATTTCACAAAAACCAAAATAGGTTGTTTTTCCTTAGTTATCAATCAATTATCTTTGGAATACTACTACAGCTTTAACAAATCCAAATCGGTACGCTTTGCAAATTACACACCGACAAACAACTCGTCAGCATTTTCCTGCTTTAGATGGAATACGAGGCTTAGCATGTCTTGTAGTAGTCATTTATCACAATTTCGGTTTTATTCAAAAGTATATTTTTTTCGGATGGGTTAGTGTTGATTTGTTTTTTACCTTATCGGGATTTTTAATTACCGATATCTTAATGAAGGCTGTACATCGACCACATTATCTCCGAAATTTTTATGCACGTCGTTTTTTCCGAATATTTCCCCTTTATTATTTATCGCTCATTATTTTTCTGGTATTGCTGCCCCGATTCCAAACTCCTTTGCACCTGGAATATTATACAAACAATCAAGCCTTTATCTGGACTTATCTTCAAAACTGGCTTTATGTATTCAATCCGCCGATCAATACAGATTCGCTCAATCACTTATGGTCGCTGGCGGTTGAAGAACAATTTTATCTCATTTGGCCTTTTGTAATTCTGATACTTAAGAACCCTAAACATCTTTTGATTTTCGTTTTACTGATGTTAGTAGGTGTAAGTGGCATCCGGCTTTGGGCCTGGCTACATCAGGTGCCGGGGCTCGCCTACTACAATCTATATACCTTTACCCGAATCGATGGAATCTGTATTGGAAGCATAGTTGCCATTTTATTAAGAATATCACCCGGATTTTTGTCACGATACACCCCGGCCATTGTAATGGTTTTTGCACTTCTAAATTTTGGATTTTTCTTTATTAATCGTTCCTTTAGTTTTTCATTTCCTTATTTGGCACTAGTAGGATACACTACACTGGCCATGCTATTGGGCTTGTTAGTCAACCAGGCCATCACAAAAGAAAACAAACTAATAAACGTCATTCTCAACTTAAGATTATTAAGGTTTATAGGGACAGTATCCTATGGTTTTTATATATTCCACTGGCCGGTTTACAGGGGTTTGAGCCCCTGGGTTTCATCCCGACTGGAACAAGTTGTAAACATTAATCTGGCAGCGATCACCACATCTACCATACTTTCTGCTTTAGCATTATTTCTGAGTTGGTTGAGTTTTAAATATTTTGAAACTCCGTTTTTGAAAATAAAAGAACGTTTTGTTTAGTCTGTACAATCTACATTGCCTGTAGTTGCAACTAAATGCTATCCAAAAATAAAGCCAACATTCAACCATATTTCCAAACTCCGGATTTTAATATTTATACCAACTTTATAAATCTAATTGAACTGAAATGTATTTTCACAACTGATCTAAGCTATATTTGATTATTTATTTCTAAAAAAGTTTTAAACAAAAACAACAAGCAAAAAAATTATTGCTGATGGATCTTAGAGAACTCAATAAAACACAACATCAGCATGTAAAAAGACACCCTTGGGAACTTTGCCGATACAGGATATTGAATTTTTTTTTGAACCGATGCAACGACAATCAAATAATAGTTGATATTGGTAGTGGCGATGCTTATCTGGCTTCTCAGATAGCAAAGCGTCACCCGCAATCATCTGTAACAGCTGTTGATATTAATTATACACCGGAGCTGATGGCTGGTCTCACACAACAATTGCCATCAAATTTAGTTCTCTCGCCATCACTGGAAACAGTAGCATCACAAAAAAAAATTGATGTCATCATTCTCATGGATGTACTGGAACACCTGGAATATCCACAAGAATTATTAATCCAGATTTTACAACTGCAAGGTGTTTCCGTAAAAACCAATTTCATCATAACGGTACCTGCTTATCAGCAGCTATTTTCTGAACACGACCGCCAACTGGGCCATTTCAAAAGATATACACGCAAACAACTGGACCATCTGCTAAAACCGCTTGCAATAAAAAAAATTAAAGATGGGTATTGTTTCAACTTTCTGTTGATGATCAGATTTTTTCAGGTACAGAAAGAAAAAATTTTTAAAAGAAAAAATCATGTAAAAACTGGTGTGCACAACTGGAAGGGTAATCATTTAATAACCGGTATCATCACTCAATTATTGTGGATGGAATTTAAAATAACTTGGTATCTTGCACGTATTGGTGTTAAACTACCGGGACTAAGTTGCTATGCATTATGTCAACCTTTTCAATAGTTATTCCCTGTTATAATGAAGCTTCCAGAATACCTTTGGACAGGTTGTCATCCTTTCTTTTAACAAATGCGGAAGCCCATATCATTTTTGTAAATGATGGCAGCACCGATGAAACTTTTCAAAAACTTACAGCATTCATCAGTCAATATCCCGACAAATGCGATATCGTTTCCCATGAAGAAAGGAAGGGCAAAGCGTCAGCTGTTCAATCCGGCATGTTGCGGGCATTACATGATACCAAGGCACAATATATCGGTTATCTAGATGCGGATTTTTCAACCGATCCAGAAGAATTTTTTTTACTGTATTTGTATGCCCAATCGCATCAGCTAGACTACATATTTGGTTCCAGAATTAAAAAACTGAATGCGGTAATTAAAAGAAACAATTTTCGTCACTACGCCGGTAGATTCATTGCTACACTTACCGATGGGTGGTTCAAGTTGGGAATTTATGACACGCAATGAGAAATCGTATCCACACTTTTTGAAAAGCCTTTTAAAACCAAATGGTTGTTTGATATTGAAATTTTTATCCGAATCAAACAATCTGAAACAACTTTTTCCGGATATGAATATCCGTTGCAAAATTGGATAAACGCCAGAGGTTCAAAAATTAATTTAAAAAGTTTTCCGCAAATTCTGAAAGAACTGTTTTTGTTAAGAAGGTTTTATGCTAAGTAATATTAGTATGATAAAACAATTATAAAATGGAAGGGATATCACTAAAGCCAGACACACCATATAAATATCCCGGTTATTATTTTGTACTACTGCTTCTCGCAGCAGTTATTTCATTTTGGCCATTAAGCTTTCATATATTCAGTTTAAAAAATGATGCATTAAATTATTTCTTACCAACCCGGTATCTGGTAAGTGAATCATTTCACCGTTTTGAACTACCACTGTGGACACCTTATTTAAACATGGGCTATCCGCTTCATGGTGATTTGCAGGCGGGTGTATGGAATCCTATTGTACAACTTCTTTCATTATTTGGGCACTACACGCTCTATACACTGCAACTAGAAACTCTGTTTTATATCTTTATGAGTGGTGCAGGCATGTTTTTCCTTTTGAAGCATTTTCAACTGCATCCGCATGCGGCTTTGTTGGGCAGTGTTGCCTATATGCTTTGTGGATTTAATATTGATTCTGCCCAGTTCTTAAACTGGATTGCAGGCACCGCATTTCTTCCATTTGTAATACTCAACTATTATCGGTGTATAACAGAAAAATCTTTACGGTATACTATATATACAGGATTTTCATTATACCTGCTTTTCAATTGTGCATACCCTGCAGGTTTTGTAATCACGCTATACCTGCTTTTGTTTTTCTTTATTTTCTTAACATCACCAAAGTTTCTCAGTAATATCATATCAAACTGGAAATCTTATTTAGCTATACATCTTACAATTGCCATTGTATTTATTTTATTTTCCCTTCCTGCCATCATCTCCTATCTGCAAAGTTTACCACTGATGGAAAGAGGATCCGGTGCCGGGTTGGAAGCGGCCATGAGCAACGCGTTACATCCTTTTACTTTAAGCACTTTGACCTTGCCTGCGAGTGCCTGGAAAATGCCGGGAATAACCATTACCGATCCATTAGAAAGAAATTCATGGTTCGGTATTACAGCTTTAATTTTTATGATTGCCGCATTTGTTATCAAACAACCGCACCGGTTTGCCCGTTTTTCAAAATGGTGTATTCCGATTTTTCTGGTTTTCAGTTTTGGCGAATGGGGAGGTTTAAGACTCATCAGTTATTATTTATTACCACTGATGGATAGTTTCAGACATCCGGCTAATGCAAAAATGTTTACTGTCTTCTTTTCGGTCATACTAGCTGCTTTTACTTTTCATTTATTTATAATTAAAGCAATCAACTTCCAGGTCGTCAAAAAAGCATGGTGGATTACGCTTATATTTACGTTCACGGTCCTTATTATTTCTTTCTTTTTCCCTGCTGATTTTTTTTCCATGCCCAATTTTGCATCCTTTATCAGCAATGCGAATCAATCGATAATGGAAAAAGCAAGTCTGTTTACTGACACGGCTACGTTTACCGATCTTGTGTGGGTTTGCTGTATTTTTCAATTTCCCTTTTTGTTTTTACTATATCGTTTTATAAAAAAGTACCAATGTAAAAACATACTGCTTATTTCCGTTATCAACAGCGTTTTTTTTGCAGCAATTTTACAGCCCTTTACTGTTATTAAAAAAGATAAAGCAGTAGCGATACAGCAACTCATAAAAACACAAACCGTAAATGGATATCCCGTTCCTAATATCCAAAAGCCTTTAAAGGACATCAGTACCGACAATGAAAAGTTTTTTAATGAGATCGGCTGTTTGAGTATGTATCAAAAAAAACCGGGACGTTCTGATTACAGAATAACACCAAGCAATCTGTTAAATCAAAACAACTTTTGGTTTAACTATAAATTCAGGATTTATCAATTTAATTTTCCGGTTATATATAGTGTAAATAAAATAGGAAATCAGCTTGATTGGGAATCAAAACAAACCGACAGTGCTTACCGATGGGCCTTTAGAGAAACAAAATATGTAACGGCACAGGCGACAAACTATTCTGATTCGGTTAAAATACAACTCACTGAGTTCAAACCGGGATGTATTAAAGGAAAGATAATAAGCAGCGGTACTGCTGCTGTTGTTTTGCTTCAAAATATCTATCCGCGATGGAAATTATATGTTGATAATCAGCCACAAAAAATAATAAAAACAAATATTGCGTTTATGGGTTTTGAAGTACCAAATGGAGAGCATCAGTTCTCTTTTCAATACCAGTCATCTGATTTGGATATTGCATTCATTGTTAGTACGATCTGCATCTTGCTATTATGCATTTATAAAATAACTGAATTCAGGAAAAAATCAGTCTAAAATATTTTTTCCTTTCATGGCATGATGAATGGCTATATCCATTAATCGCTCGGCATAGGGCTTTGAAATAGCATTTAATGCTTCGATAGCCTGATGAATTTCATCTTTATTTCCCTTATTTACGATTTGTTGTAATTTTTGCATTGCATTCTCGGTTTCTTTTAACTCATCCGCTGTTAACAGTGTCCGATTTTTTTGAATAAACTGAGTTGTAGTATCCAGCAGTTGTGTGGCCTCGGCTTGTGCTTCTACCAAAGCTCTGGTCTGTATATCCTCTTTAGCATGTACAATAGAATCCATCAGCATTTTTTCTACATCTGCATCACTAAGACCATATTGTGGCTTCACTTCCACCGACTGAGATACACCACTTCTCAACTCTTTTGCTCTTACTGTCAATATTCCGTCTGCATTTACCAAAAATGAAATTTCTACTTTGGGCAAGCCCGCAGGCATGCCCGGTATGCCCGCCAGATTAAATTCGGCCAGCTTTCGATTATCCTTTACCATATCTCTTTCTCCCTGATATACTGATATTCTGATACTACCTTGTCCATCCTTTTGTGTTGTGTATTGCCTGCCAGCACTTGCGGGTATTTTTGAATTGCGTGGGATCAACACATCCATCAACCCGCCCATCGTTTCTATGCCCAATGATAATGGCGTAATATCCAAGAGCAAAAAATCTTTATTATTCCCAGCAAGTATATCTGCCTGTATGGCTGCACCCAATGCTACAACCTCATCCGGATTTAATGAATCATGAACCGGCCGGTTGAAAAACCGGCTAACCATTTTCTTCACAATTGGCACCCGGGTAGAGCCACCTACCATTATTACTTCATCAATATCAGCAATTGACAACTGCGAATCGCTTAAAGCATTCTTGCAACAGATTAAGGTTTTATCAATTAATGGCTGCGCCAATGCTTCAAATGTCTGCTTAGAAATATTTATTTCATTTCCCTCCAAACTACTTATAAAAAAATCATGTGAGCTTACATGTATTTTAGCTTCTTCTGCTTTTAGTCGCAATGACTGAGCCAGGCTTTTATTTTTTTCTAACTCATCTTTTGTAATACCTATTTGCTTTTGCCAATATTCAATAATAAATCGGTCAAGATCATCGCCACCCAGATAGGTATCTCCATGAGTTGCCAGTACCTCAAAAATGCCGTTGGTGATACGAAGAATTGAAATATCAAATGTACCTCCGCCTAAATCATATACTGCTACCGTTTTCATCTCTTCTTTAGACATTCCCAATCCATAAGCCAAACTTGCTGCTGTGGGTTCGTTTACGATTCTTAATACATCCAGCCCGGCCAGTTTGCCGGCATCACGGGTGGCCTGTCTTTGCGCATCATTAAAATATGCAGGAACAGTAATCACTGCCTTAGTAACAGGAGTTTTCAAAATATGCTCGGCACGCTTCACCAGCTCTTTCAATATGAAAGACGAAAGGTCCAGTGGTGTGTAAAATTTATCCCCCACCTGTATTTTTACCAGGCTTTCTGTTTGTTCGTCAATAATATTATATGAAAAAAATGATTGCTGATCTTTTACATCATTATATGATTTTCCCATCAGTCTTTTCACTGAAAATATTGTATGCTGTGGTTCTGCTATTAAATACCGCTTAGCTTCATCGCCTACCGAAACTGTAGCAGCCTCTCCAAAATGAATTACAGAGGGAACTAATGCTGCACCATCATGTTCTTTCAAAACAATGGGCTTCCCCGATTCGGGGTGAATGATAGCCACCAGACTATTGGTAGTGCCCAAGTCGATACCCACAATCATTTCTTTCTGTTGCAGACTTCCTGTTGCGATATTAATTCCAATTTTTGCCATACTATTCAGTTACAAATTCGTATTGATTAAAAAATGAATTGGGGTAAAAACATTGCTGAATATTAATATTAGCAAGTAACGCTTCAGCCGGAGAAGCATTATATGTAGCATCAGCTCTCACAAAAAATAAATTATACCCTTGTTTGTTAGCTCCTACTAATTTATAACCTTTTCTTTTCCCCAATTTCTCAAATGCTTTTACTGACGCACCGTTATACATTTCATTGTTGCTCCTGTTATTCTCTGTAGTGTATGGCACAATCACATCCTGTAATCCATATTCTATTTTTGCCTCTATAACGACTATTGCAGGCTTAATGATTTCAATAGCTTTCCAAATCCAATAATCATTGCCATCAATATCTATTGATAATAAACCCACTTCTTCTCCGTTACATAATGTTGATAATAATTCATCAATTGTGTCAGGCGCAACGAATGTTTCTACAAAATTAATCTTACCGTTACTTTTGTAAAATCTTTTTCCAATTGATAGCTGATCTTTATTGGCATCAATAAATACTCCACTCCAGTTATAGTGTACTGCCAGACAAGCACAATTGCCCGTAATGCAATCTCCGGCTCCTATATCGATAAACTTTTTGCTTACACTTCCAAGGCTACGCAACAAGTAGCCGATAATACCATCTTCGCCATGATAAGTGAAAATATCAAACGAAGCTCGATCCAATCTAGTTTTGGCAGCAAACATACTATTATCCAAAAACGACTCCATTGCAATTCTTCTTTTGTCGCTTCGCTTTTGGCGATAGACTAGTGATTGAAAATACAGCTTTATCCAATGTTTGATTCTTCTCATAATTCGTTTGCAAAATTCGCAGTCTCTGAGCTTAAAAAAAAGTCCCGCTGTTAGCAGGACTTTCGTATTCAGGAATAATTATTTTTAACGCATTAAATACATTTTTCCATAGCCTTTATTAAAATATTTGTCGGTATTATCGCCTTCAGCTTTGTATTTGTCCAGCGATTTACCATTAAGATTGGTAACTACCCGATAGAGGTATATACCGTTTGCTAGTTTTTGTCCGTACTGGTCGGTTCCATCCCATTTAAAATCGGTGATATTTCTACCAATGTGCAAAGACCCCAGCTCATCTTTTGTAATTTCTCTTACGATGCGCCCGGTTATTGTCATTATTTCAATTTTAATATTTTGAGGCACTTCGCTTCCGGTTATCGTAAATACAAAGGCAGTTGAAGTGGTAAATGGATTAGGATAGTTGAGCATATTTGAAATCATCGGCTTATTTATCACTTCAAACAGCACTCGATATTGCACATCTCCAGCCCGGTTATTGCTCTTATCTTTTCCTGATACAATCATTTCATACTCACCATCAACCGGGAAGTAAGGCTTGAAGTTGATCGTCGCAGTATTATCGCTATTGGGCGCCTGTCCTGCAGGTATAAAATTGACTGTATCATTATTAAAATAGAATCTTCTTAATGAACCATCGGGGTATCGTACCTGTAGTGTTAATAGTGAAGTATCATCCAGAATCATCCATCGAGCTTCATCTTTCAGTTTGATTAATATGTCCGGTTTTGAAGCTACAATATCCTTGTTCAATATATGTACCCCATCAAAAGTTACATCTAATAATGGGTTCAGGCTATCGGGCTTTACATACAGGTTTCTATATGCAAAGTTGTTGAAATGAAACTGTTCCAGCTGGTCATTATCTGGGTTGGCTTCAAGATAAGTGGTATTCAATCCCGGAAATGTACTGGTATTGATCAGAGTTCCTAACTGCAAAGTATCATTGACTGGCAATGGTCTTTTGCGCGGCATGGGAATAATGTGTGGCACATTATTTCTGTCTGTTATTACCATTTTTACTTTCAAGCTATCAAAACTTGCATCGCTGATATTTTTAAAAGCAATTTTATACTCCACAGGCTCACCCACATCTACTGAGTCTTTTGTTTTCAAATAAATATTTGGAGCGATGGCCCCTTCTGGTACCGGGCTATAAGTCACTCTCCAATATCTTAGTTGGTAAGGTGTAAAGTGAGAAGTGTCCAGCGTGTTAAGTCTCAATTTTACATAAGGATAAGCTACAGCATCAATAGAAGAAACATCATAATCCTGCTGTGAAGTATTCAGGCTATTAAAAAGTGTGGTTTCTACACCTGTAGATGAAACACCAATTACATCAACTGAAGCATCATCACCAGGTAAGGGCTCGCTGCTGCCTCTCCATTTTAATTGTTTCCAGGCTCGCGCAGGTCCAAACAATGGCGAAGTAATATGGCCTAAAGTATCGGGACTGGGGCAATCAACCGAGAATGTATATTGTCCAATTGTATTTTCCCCCACGAACCATTTGGGCGTAAAAGAAGCATCATTCTTTTTATATACAAATCCCCAGGGTCTTGCCTTATAAAACGAATCAATACCCGTAAATCCTACATTTTTTAAAGAATGGTAAAGCGAATTACCTGCTCCATAGAGTGTTTGATCTGACTGCCAGTCAGAAACAAATGCTTGTGGCCAGGTAGTAAATACGGCAGGATCCAAAGTCATATTTCTTACTATTACATAATAACCATCTGGTATCGAGTCTTTCATGAAGTCCATTATTTTCTTTCTGTTCACGGCATCCACATAGCGATACTCAAAGTTGTAAAGACGGTTGTTTCCAAAACAGTCAATTGGCGAAGTGCTTGCATATAGTCCTTGTCCCGTATATGCAGAAATATTTGTGGGACACTGTGGTGCTATCACCTGTACATTTTGCAAAGGCTTGAATGAAATCGGATCAATCACATTAAACACCAGCGACTGAAACCAGTTACACAACCTGATATTCGGCACCCCATTTATTGCTATATTCATACATCCCTCCTGAGAGCAACCCGTTACCCAAGAGCTCAACCTCATAAAAACATTATTGGTAAGCGTATCAAATTTAAATGTTCGGGTGCTGCTGTCAAGATAGACTCTGTCGTAAGCCGACTTAGTATGCTGATAAAAATGAGATTGATTGTATCCCAAATCACTCGTGTTTGGTCCGCTATTGCTTAAATACACAAATGAAGATTTGTTCCAAACCGGTTGCCCGCTGTTGGGCACGGGAGATACTCGCCAATAATAAACTGTACTATCCGAAAATGTAATACCCGGATTAAATTCCATAACCCCTCCGGTAGAAGTAACACTGCGGGTTACTTTAACAGGCGAATTAAAGAACTCGGTTGTATCTATTTCCATATTATATTGCTTTCCATTGCTGAATGGGTTGGCAGTAGAAGCAAATAATTTTTGAGATGGATTATTTACGATTGCATAGTTATATGGATAAACGGGTCTGGCCTCATCTTCATAAATTACTACATCTTTTGTAATGCAATTATTGGTTTCATATATTTCATCTACCGCATTGTCCGCATCGATACATACACTTATTTTATTTACGCCCTTGTCTCTTGTTGTCACAATAGGTACATCAAATGAAAGTGAATCCATGTAGCGAATACCGGGGATGGTATCTCTTCTAATTACCTGTGTTGTTAAGTCAGGGAATGTTCTTTTTACCTCTATCACAATATTTCTATTAATCGCTTTGCCCATATTCATCATTTTCAGGTCAACGTGAAAACTGGTTTCAGCTACTGAAATAAATCCGGGTGTTACCTTTATCAATTGATCTTCTATAACATAATCAGGCTTATCCATTGAGATATCCAACTTTAGTGAAGGGTCACCATGTATAGTAGCCTGCTGGCAGTGAAAACGTGCATAAAAATCTGTTGGTGATTGTTGAGCGGTAGTTTGTACAATGGATTCATGTAAAATCTCTCCAATAGTTTTGCCATATCTGTCGCTGGCCATTTCTGTATAAGTATGCGTGTTCATTATATCCAGATAATGAACAATACCCAGATGGGTGCTGGCAATATATGCAACTGATCCTCGGTTAGGTGCCAACACAAACTTTTCGGACAAGGTTTCTTTTATTTGCAACCTTTGAGTATTGAAATTGAAAAAATTTCCGGCATTACAACCTAAAACAATCATTACAGGATATTTTCCCTGATTATTATATTGATCAGGATTATCCAAATTAAACTCAAGTGTAGAAGCGGATGAGTGACCAAAATAAGTTAGCAATCCAAGCCCTTCTTGAAATAATGATCGTACTGCTTCGCTAGAGCTTTCATGTACGGGGTCGGGTGTTACTTAGCTAAATGTATTTACATTGGCCCCATAGAGTGTATCGGCAATAATTAATTTAAAATTATTCATACTGTTTAGTAGTAAATTTCCCAAGCTCTCCTCACTTGATCCAACTGCATGAATTACATTTTTCATCCAGGCTTTATCACTGATTAATGGTGATTGAAAAGCTTGTTGCTGTTCATATTCTTTAACCTTTGCAAGATAAACTGCAACTTCAGCAGGTGAAATGGTTGACAGTCGGCCAATGGAAACACGAGGGATAACAGATGTGATAGGATCTGTTGCTAACATATTGTCTGAAGCAGGCGATCCAAATGTAGGAATAAATGAAAGTTTATTTATGTTTACATTACTTTCATTTTCACGAAAAGCGGGATAGTTTAATCCTTTCCCAATTAAAAAAACATTTTTGACCGGAGCCGAAAAGTTGGCTCTTGACCAACGGATAAAATTAAGTATTGATATAGGATTGTTTTTAATACCAAATCCAAACTGATCAATCAACTGATCAATCATATAAACTTTTGCTACATGGCTTCCCCCGGCTGCGGATGCTCTATAGGCTCTATATTCTTCAACCGGGTTAGATCCACTCTCACCCATTGTCATCGCAGGATGTGAAATGATAAGAAAGTCTCCCTGATTTCCTGCAACAGAAAAATTGATAAAATTTCTTTGTTCAAAAGAAACTACACTGGTTGGATATGAATTGATTTGAGTAACTAAAAGCAACTTACGTGCAACTGTAGAACCCTGAAGTGCAATTTTTACTAATGCAGGATTTGAAATGTCACCAACATATCGTTTTTTATTGGTGAAATCATATAACACTGGGCTTACGCTACCATGATTAAAGTTTGTTATTTCCAAATAATTTCCTACAGGATTAGCCGGTAATACAAATTCAAAATTATTGAAACCACCAAAATTAAATTGACGAGGATATATCAGTTCTATTGTTGCCGTAACCATTCGGTCATTATTTATCGGACTTAGATTTTTAATAAATATATCAGCTTGACCAGTAGCAATATCAGCAGGATTAACAGGATACGAAGCTTTCACGTAATCCGTAAAATCCATGGGCTGTGTAGCAATCACCGTTGAATTGATTTTAACTTCAAATGATCGGGGATTAAGAGGTTGATTTCCGCTTGCATTCACTTTAAGAATTGGAGGGGTAGCACCTGGGCCGGTATATGTATAAAGATTAGGAAAAGGCTCTTGCTTTGTCAAACCGGTAAATAAGTTAAAAGAAGTCCAGCCTTCGCCACTGTCATAATCTGAAGAATAAACATATTCTCCTACTATACTTGCCTTACCCGGATTAAGTTGTTCCTTATAATATTTCCCTTTTGTATATACAAAAAAGGAATCAGCAGGTTGTGCAGATGGCAAATTATTTGGCGTAGGTGTAAATCGTAAATTGGTGCCTGTAGGATTTACAGTAAGATAAAAAGAAGCCGTGTCTGTTTCCAGACTGAATTTATCATTCAATTGATAATCACGATTCACATACAATGCTGAATCCGGCTTACCGTCATTTGCCTCGCCCCAAAATTCAATATAATCTGTGCTGCTCAGTACACCTGTTTGTATAGTAGTATAAAGCGGTATTTGTTGCCCGTTTCTCCAAAGTTGAAAATGCTCAGCAGGGGCAGTACCCAGCCCAATTGAAGCAAGCGCTGGTTGCGTTATTCTATACAACCCGGTAGCACCTACTTTAAATTTATAATAAGTGAGATTATAATTAATCCATTCGTTGTTATATGCCTGTGAGTGCGCCATCAGGCTGGTAAAAAGAAGCAACGGAAGTAAAAATCTTTTCATGAGTTTCTGTTTAACTGGTTGCGGTTATTATTGGTTTTTCCTTTTGTCGGGCACCAGGTTTAATCGCAATGAAAAAACATGTGTAAACAAAGGATTGGATTGATTCGCCAAATTGGTATATGCGTAATCTATCGTTACATTATTCAATTTAAACCCTGCACCGGCACTGGGCTGATATATCCAGACTCTTTTTTGATTCAGCGTATCACCATCGGCCAAGGCACGTTGAAAATTATTAATGCCACCTCTTAGATAGAATACATTACTAATGTTTAACTCCAACCCCAACTTAGGATCGGCACTAACCGGATCTGCACTTAATAAAGTATTCCTTTTGCCATCAAAAGTGAGATCAACATTTGCTTCTGCAAGTAAGCTCAGTTTTTTACTTATTTGAAAATCACGGGCTACACCTAAAACTAAACGAGGCGCAGTAAGTTCGGTAGATTTTACAGGTATATCATTATTGGTAAGGTACAACACTTGCTTTTCTTTTTCGGTAAATGAAAAAGACCAGGCATTGAAAGTCGTAGTGATGTCTCTACCGGTGATGCCAAATTTCCATTTGTTGTGCCAAATCTGTATCCCTGCATCTAACCCAAATCCCCAGGCTTTAGCAAACTTCCCAACACTGCGATGTATCACTTTTGCATTCATTCCAAAATGGATATTCTTATGCTCGCTCTCTTTAAGCTTTTGAGCCATTGAAAAAATAAAAGCATAATCCGCCGATGAGAAAGACTGAATATTATTATAATTGATAGAACCATCGGGCTCTACCAGAAATAAAGTATTCATGATATCATCAACAGCAAAGCGAAGGCCCGTAAAACCCAATGTTCTTTTCTTATTTGAAGTGGGTAATGCAACACTTGCATAATCATATTTTCCAATACCGGCAAAATATTCAGCATGCATCAAATTTATTTGTGCATAATCATTAATTCCGGTAAGCCCTGCGGGATTCCAATATCCGGCAGTTCCATCGGATACAGAAGCCACTTGTGACCCGCCCATAGCAAGGCCACGAGCACCGGCACCAATGTTTAAAAATTCATTTGAATATTTTCTGAATTGAGAAAATGCTGACAAGGAAAATAAAGTCATCATCAGACTAAGGCAGATAGTGGTAGGTTTCATTCGGAAAGTTTTCGATAAGCGTTTAAATAAGACTCGCTTTCATACGTACGGGCTGCTTGTAAAATTAGTCTTTCATTTAATAATTACATAACTAAATAATTGACTAATTGCTGAAAACGAATGGTTTAGAAAAATATTGCAACTAATCACCGGCTTTCTGTCCTATTTTTGCTAAAAATCAGCGATTTCCGATGAATTTAATAGAAGAATTACGATGGAGAGGCATGATACACGATATAATGCCCGGCACTGAAGATCAACTAAATAAAGAAATGACAGCAGGATATATTGGCTTCGATCCCACTGCCGATAGTCTGCATATTGGGAGCTTGGTTCCCATTTTATTATTAGTGCACCTGCAAAAAGCCGGACACAAACCCATAGCACTGGTGGGTGGTGCTACGGGTATGATAGGTGACCCAAGCGGAAAAAGTGAGGAAAGAAATTTGTTGAATGAAGATGTATTACAAAAAAATGTAGCTGGTGTAAAAGCTCAGTTAGAGAAATTTCTCGATTTCAACTCTGCTTTGCCAAATGCTGCCGAAATGACCAACAATTATGACTGGTTTAAATCCATTTCATTTATTGATTTTTTGAGAGAAACCGGCAAACACATTACGGTCAATTATATGATGGCAAAAGACAGCGTGAAGAAACGCATTGAGGGCGAAACAGGGATCAGCTATACCGAATTTGCTTATCAGCTGATGCAAGGTTATGATTTTTACTGGCTCTACACACACAAAAACTGCAAACTGCAAATGGGTGGTAGCGATCAATGGGGCAATATGACAACCGGAGCCGAATTGATAAGGAGAAAATGCGGAGGCGAAGCTTTTGTGTTTACCAATCCACTTATTACAAAGGCTGATGGCGGAAAATTTGGCAAAACAGAAGGTGGCAACATCTGGCTGGATGCTAACCGAACTTCACCCTTTCATTTTTATCAATTTTGGCTCAATGCAAGTGATCAGGATGCTGAAAAATGGATCAAAATATTTACTTTCTTATCTAAATCTGAAGTAGAAGAACTCGCTTCTGCCCATGAAAAAGATGCAGGAAAGAGATTGTTGCAAAAAAAGTTAGCCGCAGCAGTTACACAATTTGTACATGGCAATGCGGCTCTCGAAGAAGCATTGCAGGCTACTGCTAAAGCATTTGCCGAAAAAGACAAACCGGCAGAAGACTTGACCATTGAGGATATTGAAGCGATGCATGGTGTAACGCAAATTGAATTTGCTGCAGCCAAAATAAATGCCGGCATTGATGTGGTTAGTTTTCTTGCAGAAACGGGAATTGAAAAAAGCAAAGGCGATGCAAGAAAAATGGTTCAGGCCGGCGGTATTAGTATAAATAGAAAAAAGGCAGAAAAAATTGATTTAATAATTAACAGCAGTTTTTTGCTTCATCATCAATACATTCTGGTTCAAAAAGGAAAGAAAAACCATTTTGTTATTAAAGTTATTTGATTTGCATTAATGCTTTCCACATTTCATCGGCCAGAAACTGATTGCCGGTATTATTCATGTGCACCCTATCGTAGGTTAGCACTTCTTTTTCTTTATTTTCTGTATTGATGATTTTCAATTTTTGCATAATATCTTTTCGCAAATCTACCAGTAGCAATTTATTTTTTTCAGACAGCCCGCGAATGATTTCGCTGTATCGGTTCAGGTCGCCATCTTGCTGATTGGTATTATCCGTTTTTTCACCGATTACGGCAGGTGTGCATAAAACAATTTTAATACCTTTTGATTTGAGCTTATTAATTATCGCCTGATAAAATTTTTCAAACTTATCGGCGTCAGTGCCTGTGCCCAGTAATGTTTTGTGCCAAATATCATTAATACCTACATATATAAAAACCACATCGGGATTTTTTGACAACACATCATCTTCCATTCTCAAATAAAGATCATATACTTTATTACCGTCAATACCGGCACCCATAAGTTCATACTGGTCAGCTTTTTTTTCACGCTTCAGCATACTATCCAGCCGAAGGATATAACCCGTCCCCGATTTTTTATCCTTTTCAACCCCCAGCCTGGTAATAGAGTCGCCAAAGAAAATAACCTTTGTTTTATTTTGAGTATTAAAAGCTAATAAAATAATAAGAGCAACAGGCAGTAATAATAGTTTTTGCATGACCAAAATTAAAAATGATTAGTAAATGCTTAATAGATGAAATGTTAAACCCTTTGGTTGTAAATAAGAATTTCAATGTATATCTTCGCAATTATTCTAAATCAACCTGTTTCATAATTACAGATCCTTTGCTCGCTTCCGGTAAAAATTTCCTTTCTCTTATCAGATAACCATTTCCTTTTTCACAAAAATGTACTTTTAGATTTTCTATACTTACGGGATTACCATCAGGAATGTCGGCAATATTTGAGTGTAAGATATCATGACCATCAATAATTACTACTAAGCCGCTACCAATTGCCTCCATTTTGTTTCCTGCCGTAATCAGCATACCCGTATCTTCTCCCAGCCCTATTCCTATTGTAGAAGGATTGGTAGCCACAGCTTGAGCCAGTCTTCCAAAACGGCCACGCTTTTCAAAATGGGAATCAATAATTACTGAATTGATAAACCCGAGTCCGGTAGTCATTTTTATTTCACCTTTCAAATGTGCACGGGCAGCGTTACCTTCATATATCATCGTTTGGCTCATTGCCATAGCTCCAGCTGAAGTACCTGCAATCAAAAATTTTTCATTTTGATACCGCTTTTTTAAAATGGAAAGAAATTCGGTGCCGCCATCTGTAACACTCAATCTTAGTTGATTACCTCCGCTAAACATAACTGCATCGCAAGTTTTAATTCTTTCCAGAAATTCTGTTTCCAATGTATCTTGCCGGTTACGTATATGCATTACCTGCACATTGGTGCATCCAATTTTTCCAAATGCATTCAGATAGTTTTCGCCTACTTCATAAGGAATGGTAGAAGCCGTAGTAATGACTTCTATATGCGAAGCCGGCCCGCCGGCCTCTTCTACTACCCGGCGCAAAATGCCGAGTTCAAAAAAGTTGAGATTGTTTCTGTTTATCTCTCCGGTTTCTAAATCAGTGCCTTTGTCTTCTGCTCCGCCAATGGCAATCAGTTTTCCTTTAGGATGACTCATTCAAAAGGGTTTGATTGATGACAAAAATAACGGAAAAATTTCTTTAGAAAGGTTTCAGCTAATCATGCTGTGGATATGTGGAAAATTGGTTTTATTTCTGAATCAGATAACACCGGCGAAATAGCTTCCCTTCAAAATCAAACGGCGTTGTTGGCTTGGTAATATCTTTTATTAACAAGGATTGAATTTTATCACTTTCCAAGACAAAACTTCGATTATTGGTGCTAAAATATAATTGCCCATCTGATTTCAATCCTGCAAGACAATCGTTTATTAATTCTGAATGATCCCTTTGTATATCCAATACACTTTTCATACGCTGGCTATTGCTGAAGGTGGGTGGATCCATTATGATTATATCAAAATAATGCTTAGGAATGGTTTTCAAATATTGCAATACATCTGCCTGTACAAACTTGTACTTTGCATCATCTAAAAAATCATTTAATTCCATATTTTTTTTAGCCCATTTCAAATAGGTGTTTGATAAATCGACAGTTATTACTTCGGCAGCACCACCTGCCGCAGCATAAACCGAAAACGAACCGGTATATGCAAAAAGATTTAATACCCTTTTCTCTTTTGCAATTTCTTTCACCATTTGGCGTGTGGTACGATGGTCTAAAAACAAGCCCGTATCCAAATAATCGCTGAGGTTCACAATAAATTTTAAACCATTTTCATCAACCTCAATTTCCTGTTGCGCTGTTTCCTGCTTTTGATATTGACCCAGTTTGCCCGGTTTTCTTTGCCTTAGTTTTAGATAAATATTTTCTCGTGGCTGAAGAAATACTTGCGTCACAACCTTTAAACTATTTGTAAGCCACTCTTCGTGTGCGGCTTCTGTCAGGCTATGATTTCTTTTGTACTCAGCTATATAAATTTTATCATTATAAAGTTCAACACAAAATGGAAATTCAGGTAAATCGTGGTCATAAACCCGAAAACAACTAATACCCAATCGTTTTGCCTGTTTGAGCCGGTGCCTGTACACTTTTTCCAGCCGGTTCTGAAACATTAAAAATTTATCGCTGGTCATGCTTTCTTAAATAATTGTAACGAAATTCGTGATTCATAAAACAAAAATTGATTTTTTTTCATGTACGCTATTGTTGACATAGAAACTACCGGAAGCTATGCTGCAGCACATGGCATTACAGAAATATCTATTCTGATTTCTGATGGAAAAAAAATAACCGAAAAATTCGAGACTCTTATAAACCCCGGCATGCATATTCCACGCTATATCACTACACTTACGGGAATTACCAACGAAATGGTAGCTGATGCGCCAAAGTTTGAAGAAGTTGCTTCCAATATTTACAACCTGCTGAAGGATAATATTTTTGTAGCACACAATGTTAGCTTCGATTATTCTTTTGTTTTGAATCATCTAAAAACTGCTGGCTATACATTAAACTGTAAAAAACTTTGTACCGTTCGTTTTAGCCGCAAAATATTTCCCGGGCTTCCCTCTTACAGTTTGGGAAACTTGTGTCGTTCATTGCATATTGAAATGTATAACCGCCACAGAGCAGGTGGAGATTGTGCAGCCACAGCCGAAATTTTTCATTTACTTCTTAGAACTGACAGAGCGGGTCTCTTGCAAAAAAGTCTGCAACGCAACTCTAAAGAATGGATACTTCCACCACAGGTTCCCAAAGAGCAGTTTGACGCACTCCCCTACTCTCCCGGAGTATATTATTTTCACAATGAAAAAGGCAAAGTAGTATATGTAGGCAAAGCAACCAATATCCGTTATCGGGTGAACAGTCATTTTAGCAACAATAAAGACAGCCGGCAGAAGCAAAATTTTATGCGTCATGTTTTTAGTATCAGCTATCAGGAATGTGCAACAGAGTTGATGGCATTTATTTTAGAGTCGGCAGAAATAAAGCACCGTTGGCCTGCTTTTAATGCGTCGCAAAAAAGATGGGAGGATGTATATGGTATTTTTTTGTATGAAGATCAAAATGGATATCAACGATTTTGCATAGACAAAAACAGGAAAAGACTGAACCCGCTTCATACATTTCATTACTTAACAGAAGGTCATGCAATGCTTCGCAAACTTGTAAAAGATTTTGCACTGTGCCCAAAACTTTGCTTCTTACAAAAAGACAACATAGCCTGTGAAGGAATCGTAAATAAAACCTGCAAAGGTGCCTGTGAAAAGAAAGAAAAGCCTGCACAATACAATAAAAGGGTAAAGAAAGCCTGTAAAGAACTGCAGTCGCAGCAAGGTTTTGCCATTATTGACAAAGGGTTAAATGGAAATGACAAATCCTGCATTCTGGTATGTGATGGAAAATTTTATGGCATGGGTTATATTCCTTTTGATTTTCCAATTGAAAAAATTGAGAAACTCAAACCATTGTTGACACTCTACAAGGAAAATAGCACCATCAAAAACTTAATATCCGGCTTTGCCGCTAGAAACCCCGAAAATGTGATCCCCCTTTCCCATTGAATTTTTCACAAAAAACACACTTCCAATAGTAAATTAACAAGACTGTTATTCAATAAATATTAACAAATATTAATTCATCCCTATTTTTGAAACTTAATTAAATAAAAAATGAAAAAAGCAATTACAATTTTTAGTTTGTTATCCTTAACCTTATCAGCTTCAGCACAACCGGGGACTAAACCTACAAAAACACCTCTCAAACCCCCTGTAAAAACAGCTCCCAAAGTAAATCCGGTGTTAAAAAACTATAATGATTCCATCAGTTATGTTTTGGGCGAAATGTCAGCATTCAATATTATACAACAAGGCTTTGGCGATGTAAAAATTAATACTACAGCCTTTTCAAGAGCCATTACAGATATCATGAATAAAAAGCAGACATTGATAACGGATATAGCTGCGAATACATTGCTAAACCAATACATGATGAAACTTCAGGAATCAAAAGCAAAATCAAGAATAGATTCTGGAAAAGTCTTTTTGGCCGAAAATGCGAAAAGAAAAGAAGTAAAAACAACTGCAAGCGGTTTGCAGTATGAAGTAATTACAGAAGGAACCGGAATCAAGCCTACTACGTTAGATACTTTTGTTGCTAATTATAGAGGCACACTCATCAATGGTACCGAGTTTGATGCTTCAGCCAACAGAGGTGTCCCGTTAACTATGGCTTTAAACCAGGTAATACCCGGCTGGACTGAAGGCTTGCAGCTAATGTCGGTAGGATCAAAATATAAATTATATATTCCTTATACGCTGGGCTATGGCATCTATGATAATGGGGCTATTCCCGGAGGTTCTACATTAATCTTTGAATTAGAATTGATAGATGTAAAAAAGAAAGCCACAGAAAGCGGGCAATAATTATATTAACTAATTAATAAAAAAAAGGGACAACATTAAAGTTGCCCCTTTTTTCGTTAATAAAAACCTTGAGCATTAACGCTTGTTCACCACCAGTTTCTCCGTCATTTGTTCACCGGTTGCAGGTACAACAACTCGTAGCGTGTACATACCGGTTTGCAAATTATCTATTCTAATATTATTGTTTACAACTCCATTCATTTGCTTAAGCGTTCTTCCGCTCAAATCTATAATTGCAATATCTCTAATCACATTTGATTCGCTAAAGACAATATTTACAGTGCCATTCTCAGAAGGATTAGGATAAACAAGCAAACCTTTACTTTCTGTCAGTCCCAGTACAGATCTAACATCACTGTATTTAGACTTAGTATCAAGATCTACCTGACGCAATCTGTATTGTGTTACGGTCTTACTATTGTTTGGATCGTTATAGCTGTAAGAAATATGTTGAGAACTGGTGCCATTCTGCGCACTTGAAGCAACAAATCCAATTTCTTCCCAACCATCGCTTACATTACTCATTCTTTCAATATAAAATCCTTTGTTATTCTGTTCTGAAGCAGTAGCCCAGCTTAATTGAGCTGTAGTTCCATTTCTTTTTGCATTGAATGAAAGTAGATTTACAGGAAGTGTAATGTTAGGGCAAAAAGAAATAGTTGTTGGATCATCTGGCGCAATTGTACTTGGATCATTTGAAAGATCTGTATTACCTAATGTTGCTGGCAATCCGGAAATTACAGACTGCAAAGGAACCGGGTCATAAGGACCACCTAATGTATAAAGCTGTGCCTGAAGTGTAAATGAAAGTGTTTGTGTTGCCAATCCTGTTTGGAAATTGGTAACTACTATTTTATTATAATTTGTACCTGTAGCAGGCGCCACTGTACTAAGTGTAACTGTTGAACCAGCCGTAGCAACTCCTTCTGCAATTAAGTTAGATTTGATTGTAGCAGCAGATTCTGTAAACCGGAAACGTTTTTTAGAATCACTTATATCCAATGTATAAGTAAGGCCTGTATGTTGAGTAGCCGATTGATTTGTCACCGATACAACTAATGGGAATGAAGGATTCGGATTGATTGCTGTAGGACACACTTCGTTAGCCGGAGTTGCTGTAAAATCCAAATCATGGAATACACGACCAAAGCTACAACTACAACCATCAGCATAAGAATAAGAAGGGCCGGTACCTGCAGAAGTTTGTGTAGCATTTGTTTTGTCAATTTTTTGGAAAGTTCCATCAGCTCGATATCCATATAGGTTACCTACTTCATCAAAAAACATTGCTGCCACATAGTTACTTCCGGTAATGGCACCCACAGATGTTAAAGCGCCGGTAGTTTTATTTATCTTGTAAAGTGTTTTTGTGCTTCCGGTTCCGCTAATACCATACATCTGTCCATCTGTAGGGTCAACTGCTAAATCAATAAAATAATCAGACCCTAAAGAAAAAGCACTGATGTATGTCGCAGCAAGTACGACAGAAGGAGAATTTATTCCACTTATGCTATAAAACTCATTAGCAGTAGAAGTAAAATAATAGGTACCATTTGCATCAAAACAACCTGCGAATACCTGATCACTGGAAGAAAGATTTGCATTTGTAATTGTACCGAGGTCGTTTACATTTCCAGGTGTACCATTTCCTATTTTAACCAGGTGTGCAGGCGCATATCTTACACCATACATATATCCATCAAGTGGATTGAGACCAAGTGCATTAAAACCTATCCCAGTTGGATTTATATTAAAATTATTTGCAGTGATTGTACTTCCCGAGAATGAGAGACTTTTCATTGAAGTGGTTGAATTCGCATTTCCAGAGCTTCCGTGACTCACAAAAAATTGCCCGTTACATCCTAACGGAGAATTGGGCGGAGGCAAAACAGTAACAGTTGTAACATTAGTTGTAGCGCCGGCTGAGCCAGAGCGTGTAATAGTTACAAAAACTGTATAGGTGCCCGCTGTAGGATATGTCAGCGTTTTTGAATCATTAGATGCGGCTATTGTATTTGGGTTTGAGCCGGGGATAGAGGCTCCGGGTGCACTCCATGTATAAGTATAGTCGCCACTTCCTCCGAAATTAAAGGCTGAAGCAGTAAAATTAACAGTACCGCCTTCGTTTATAGACTGTGAGGCAGAAGGTGAAAGCGTTGCATAAGGTGCAGGTTTCAACGCAATTAAAATTGCGCCCCATCGCATACTTGTGCCAAGTGTAACTGTTCCATAACCAGTGGGTCCATTAGATGATTTTATTTGCATAGCAGCACCTACTGTTAAATCATTGTTACCAGAACCATTGTATTGATCCTCATAAATTTCAGTTAGCGAACCAGGGCTTGTTGTACTCCAACTAGACATAGACTTATTATCATTGAGCATTGCAAACATTACAACCGCAGCATTTGGCGAATTTGTCGAAATCCCCGCCGCAGTAGCAGTTGAACTACTACTATTACTTAAAGATAAACTTCCTGGAGGTGTATCAAATGGTGTAGGGCCTGACACATCAACTCCCGAAAATGAAGCAATTGTGCCCACATTATTGTTGGCTCCTGTACCTAAAGCAAATGTATAACTTGCCGGCTCAGAGGCTCCGGCAACTTTATAGAGTAAAGCTCCCATGGTAGAGCCTCCATCAATAACACCATTTGAAATAGGCGTCCATCCAGCTAAAGATGGAGCAGTTGTTCCATTATTGCGTTGAACAATATTAACAATCATCACATCCCCTTCCGAAACGCCGGAGGGTTTGCTAATGTTTAAGCTAGCGGATGTTGATGAGTTTGAACTGCTGCTACCAAAGGATATTTGGGCAGCGGCGGATGCCGTAATAAGTACAGCAGTCAGGACAAGTAAAGAAATTTTTTTCATGCTCAAGAATTTTTTGTTAAAATAATCGTTGCTAACGCAACATTTTATGATGAATCATTTCATCCACGACTTAGTGATGATTCAAGGTTTGATTTCCTGGGCATTCAAAATAGGAAGGACTTAGAATTAGTCATTCAAGCGGGATATTCAAAAAAAGGTCTTAATAGAGGAAAATGGATAACGTGTAGCTCTTTAGAAAGACAAAAGTAATTTCGATATTTGAAATTTGCAAGATAATTAGCTTATATATTTTTCACCCTTTCATGAACCCAATCCATAGCAGTATCAAACTGTTGTTTTTCTGTAAGTTGCGTATTATCCAATACCCTTGCATCTGCCGCTTTTCTTAGCGGGCTTACTTCTCTGTTGGAGTCAATATAATCACGCATTTCCAGATTGTTCTTTACTTCTTCAATGGTAATATTTGGATTTTTTTCAAACAATTCTTTAAATCTCCGCTCCACTCTTACCGCAATATCAGCTGTCATAAAAATTTTTAGTTCGGCATTGGGAAAAACGGTGGTTCCAATGTCTCTGCCATCCATTACGATACCTTTTTTCGCTCCCATTTTTTGCTGCTGTGCTACCGCAAATTCTCTTACTTCTTATAACGCAGCCACATCACTTACTTTTTCTGCCACTAGTAAATCTCTTATCACATACTCAACATTTTCGCCATTGAGGTGCATTTCACTTAACCGGCTTTTATCATTAACAACAAATTCCAGATTGATTTGCTTTAAAGCATCTTTAATTTCTTTCTTTTCATCCAGATCAACGTTGTTTCTCAAAAAATAAAGCGTAATAGCACGGTACATCGCTCCACTGTCCACATACAAGTAATCCAGTTTTTTGGCAAGTTGCTTTGCCAAAGTACTTTTACCACAGCTACTCCATCCATCAATGGTGATTATAATTTTCTTACTCATACCTGTTGCAAAAGTAAAAGGAGTGCCTGTAAACAAACACTCCTTTTGCTTATTTATTATTTTTATTTCAGGCTTGAGATTTTTCTTCAGATTTTGACTTCAACGAAAAGAAAAGTTTACTATTTTCCGAATCCGCATCAGCTATTAATACATCTCCCTGCTTTACATTCATATTCAGAATTTCTTCGGCTAAAGGATCTTCCAGATATTTCTGTATAGCCCGATGCAGTGGACGGGCACCAAACTGCTGATCATATCCTTTATCGGCCAGAAATGATTTGGCAGATTCGGAAAGTTCCAGACTAAAGCCCAGATTGGCCAACCGCTTGGTAACGCCTTTCATTAAAATATCAATTATATTGAAAATATTTTCTTTTGAAAGACTGTTAAAGATGACAACATCATCTATCCTGTTCAAAAACTCCGGTGAAAAAGTTTTTTTCAAAGCTTTTTCAATTACGGCTTTGTTAGCTTCATCTTCATTTTCAAGCCGGGCTGTGGTTGTAAAGCCTACACCACTTCCAAAATCCTTCAACTGCCTTACCCCAATATTGGATGTCATGATGATTAATGTGTTTTTAAAATCCACCTTGCGACCCAGTCCGTCTGTCAACTGGCCATCATCCAGCACCTGCAACAAAATATTATAAATATCAGGATGCGCTTTTTCAATTTCATCTAAAAGTATAACGCTGTAAGGCTTGCGGCGTACTCTTTCGGTAAGTTGTCCGCCTTCTTCATATCCTACATATCCGGGGGGGGCTCCTATCAATCGACTTACTGTAAACTTTTCCATATACTCACTCATGTCAATACGAATGAGGGCTTCCTCGCTATCAAACATATAACGGGCCAATGCACGGGCAAGTTCTGTTTTTCCTACACCGGTAGGGCCCAGAAAGATAAAAGTGCCAATAGGCTTTTTGGGATCTTTCAATCCTACACGATTGCGTTGTATTGCTTTTACCACCTTAGAAATGGCCTCATCCTGTCCAATCACCATATCCTTCATATCGGCAGCCATTTTGCGCAGCTTTTCGGTTTCTGCCTGTACCATCCGCTTCACGGGTATGCCGGTCATCATACTGATTACTTCGGCAATATCTTCTTCTCCAATTGGGAAACGCTTATGTTTACTTTCTTCTTCCCATTGTGCTTTTGCTTTTTCCAGATCTTCTTGTAATCTTTTCTCGGTATCACGCAATGATGCCGCTTCTTCAAACTTCTGACTTTTGACTACTCTGTTTTTTTCATTCTTTACATCTTCAATCTTTTGTTCCAGATCAACTATGTTCTGTGGTACATTAATATTTTTTAAATGCACCCGGGCACCTACTTCATCCATTACATCTATTGCTTTATCAGGCAACAACCTGTCGGTAATATATCGATCGCTCAGTTTTACACATGCATCAATCGCTTCGTTATCATAATTCACATTGTGATATTCTTCATATTTTGATTTAATATTATTTAATATCTGAATCGTATCATCTACACTGGGCGGATCAATAATTACTTTTTGGAATCGACGATCGAGAGCGCCATCTTTTTCAATATACATACGATACTCATCCAGCGTTGATGCACCGATACATTGCAGTTCGCCACGAGCTAATGCCGGTTTAAAAATATTGCTGGCATCTAATGAACCACTGGCGCCGCCGGCACCTACTATGGTATGCAGTTCATCTATAAAAAGAATGACATCACGATTTTTTTCAAGCTCATTCATAATGGCTTTCATTCTTTCTTCAAATTGTCCACGGTATTTTGTTCCTGCTACCAGGGCAGCCAGATCAAGGGAAATAACTCTTTTGTCAAACAAAACCCTTGATACTTTTCTTTGAACAATACGCAATGCAAGGCCCTCCACAATGGCGGTTTTACCCACACCGGGCTCACCAATAAGAATGGGGTTGTTCTTTTTGCGACGGGAAAGTATTTGCGAAACTCTTTCAATTTCCGATTCACGACCTACAATGGGATCCAGCGCTCCCATTTCTGCCAGCTTGGTAATATCACGTCCAAAATTGTCCTATACCGGCGTTTTACTTTTGGCAGCACCGGCTTGCTTGCTTCCACCCTTTGATTGTGCGTATTTTTTTTCTTCATCAAAATCATCTTCATTCTCATCAGAAAACTCGGCACGGGGATCATTTGGCTTTGCAATGCCCAGCTCCTGACGGAATAAATCATAATCCACATCAAACTGATTTAAAATTTGCGTCGCAATATTTTCTTTATTCTTAAGAATTGAAAGCAAAAGATGCTCAGTTTCTACCGTTGCACTTTTAAGCGCCTTGGACTCAAGCACGGTAACTCGTATTACTTTTTCAGCCTGCTTGGTAAGCGGCAAACTGTTGATGTTGGCAATATTCTTACCCGTTTTGTCTTTAACGGCCTGTTCTACTTCTTTGCGTAGCTCGTACAAGTCCACATTAAAACTTTTTAGGATTCGTATAGCCGTATTTTCTCCTTCCCTGATCAGCCCCAGCAATAAATGTTCGGTACCAATAAAATCATTACCCAACCTTAGGGCTTCTTCTCTGCTGTAAGAAATAATCTCTTTTACCTGAGTTGAAAAATTATTATCCATATTTAGATAATTGGTTGTAGCACAATATTAATGAATAAATTTGGTTTCAATAGTCTTACAATTATAAACGGATTGTTGATAATTTAAGTTGTATAACGTTTTAATATTTCTCTTTTTTACACAAATATTAAAACCATCAAAACCTTCAATTCATGTTAATCAAATCAGATACCAAAGAGAAATTTCATGTCATTACATTATCCGAATCCCAAATATCTGCCTCAATTGCTGACGATATGGCTGTTCAGATTCTCGCATTTTTGCAAGAAGAAGTTAAAAATGTGGTTATGAACTTAGACTCAGTTTCGGCAATAGAGCTTCCGGCTGCCGAAAAATTAGTGCAAATCCAACAGCAATTCTATGAAAATGGTTCTTCATTTGTTATTTGCAATCTGCAACCACCGGTTGAGCAGTTTTTGGACGAAAATGAATTGCTGGAACTGATGAATGTAACACCCACCGAAAGTGAAGCCTGGGACATTGTACAAATGGAGGAAATGGAAAGAGAAATGTTTGGTGAAGATGATCTAAATGGATAAGACAACAATGCAGCTATTTTAATTTTAAAACGGTCTTTACAAAACACATTCACCAAAAACCAGCTGATTCATGTTTGCTGTTACTATTTTGGGTAATAATTCTGCCGTACCTGCATTTGACAGGCACCCTACCAGTCAGGTTGTAACCATTGATGGTACTAATTATCTGGTAGATTGTGGCGAAGGCACCCAGATTCAAATGATCAATTACAAAATCCGACGCAGCAAAATATCACATATTTTTATTTCTCATCTTCACGGCGATCATTATTTCGGATTGATTGGGCTTATCAACAGTTTTGGATTATTGAGTCATCAACAGGATTTACATGTTTACGGCCCTTCGCCGCTCAAAGAAATAATAGAAATACAACTAAAAGTTGCCGATACAAAGCTCCCTTACAACTTATACATACACACCATTAGCCAACCTGCAACTTTAGTGGATACAGATAAATTATCCATAAAATGTTTCAGAACTAATCATCGTATTGAATGTTATGGCTTTTCATTTCAGGAAAAAAAATCTTTAAGAAAATTAATACCCGAAAAAGCCAGATCTTATGAAATTCCAACAGCTTTTTATGAAAGACTGAAGCAAGGTGAAGATTACACCAATAAAGCCGGAGAAATAATTAAAAACGCATGGGTAACAGAAGCCAATGAAGCCGGGAAAAAATATGCTTTTTGTGCCGATACAAAATATGACGAATCATTAATTCCACATATTGCCGATGCAGATTTGATTTATCATGAAACCACCTATCTCGACAACCTTCGTGAAAGAGCAGAAAGCAGATTTCATTCTACCTCCAAACAAGCTGCACAGATTGCTCAAAAAGCGAATGTGAAAAAGTTATTGATTGGGCATTTTAGCAGCAAGTACGATACTTTACATGAATTTGAGCAAGAAGCGAGAGAAGTATTTCCCAATACTGAGCTGGCATTGGAAGGTGCAGTTTACATAGTATAGTCTCAGCAATAAATCTAAAAATAACCGTATTGATTTTCTCACAATTGAGAAAATTTCAATTTCAAATAGTCTTTATTTACATGCCGGGGAATAAATGCCTGCCAATACTTTCGCCTCTGAACGGCCAAGGCACAGCCACAATAATAAAAATGAGTGCGGAAAGCAACAACCATCCTGCACTTTTATAATTCAAAACTTTTGCACGACCTCTGGCTACTGTTATTAGTGCAATAGCAGCAAACATCAACAAGGGATGCTCCACCCAATAAAATCGGAAAAAAGAGCTTTTCATCAGGCTTACTCCTTCAGGTAGTGATGTATTTAATATTCCATAACGACCCAGCAATAACTGATACAAACCAATCAGCAACATGGTATGAGCCGTTATCATCAGCCAAAGACTGCTGCTTTTTATGGCTTGCTTCTTAGCAAATGCCTGATAGATTGTAACCAACAATAATACAATAATGACCCATCTCAGGATATTATGCAAATGCAACATTCCGGTTTCCATAATCAGTTATTTAAAACTCAAATCTACAACATGATTTTCAACTGAGGCGATTAATCTACCCAATCTGCCAGAAAAATATTGGTATCATGCGTACCACCATTATTTCGGTTGCTACAGAAAATTATTTTCTTTCCATTAGGAGAAAACATAGGGAAAGCATCAAATATTTTTTCGTGAGTAATTTTCTCAAATCCGCTTCCATCTTCATTGATTGCATAAAGATTAAAAGGAAATCCTCGCTTGTACTCCTGATTGCTTGCAAAAATGATTCGCTTACTATCCGGGAAAAAACTAGGTGCCCAATTGGCTTGACCAAAACTAGTTACCTGCCTTACATTGCTTCCATCGGCATTGGCTACATATACTTCCATATTGGTAGGCGCTACCATATCTTCGGCCAATAATTCTTTATATTCTTTGATTGCAGCTTCTGTCTTGGGACGGCTGGCCCGCCAAATTATTTTTTTGCCATCGGGGCTAAACCATGCACCACCATCATATCCTAATTCATGTGTTATTCTTACTTCTTTCCCTGATTCAAGATCCATAACATACAATTCCAAATCGCCATCCTTATCGCTGGTATAAATCATTTTTGTTCCATCAGGACTTAGTGTGGCTTCTGCATCATATCCTTTTGAATGGGTAAGTTGTTTTACAATTTTACCATTCAGGTCGGCCATAAAAATATCGTAGCTATCATACAAAGGCCATATATAGCGATTGCCATATTTTTTTCTATCGGGTACAGGCGGGCAAGTATCAGCACCTAAATGAGTAGAAGCATAAATTACATGTTTGCCATCTTTTGTAAAAGCACCACAGGTAGCTCTGCCCTTACCCGTACTCACCATTTTATATTCAAATTTTTTTCCGGGCTTTGGAAGTTTTCCTATAAACATCTGATCGCAAGGAACTCCACTTTTAACACTGGTTCTTTGAAAAATAATCCATTTGCCATCATAACTAAAATAAGCTTCGGCATTATCGCCGCCAAAAGTCAACTGCTGTACATTGGCCAAATGTTTTTCTTCGGGATAAAGTATCGTGTCGTTTGATGTAACAACAGATTGTTTTGGCGATGCCTGCGTAGTACAGGAATTAAAAATTGCAATAGCGGCTACTGACAAAAGCAATACTAAAAAACGGTTCATAATTCAAATTTTATAAAGTGCGCAAAGATATTTTCGTTAAATTCTTGTTTTGTCAGGCAAATGTCATCTCTACGGTTTTTATTTACTTTACATTTGATGCATGACAATTTTCTGTAAACCCGGCGCAAAAATATTAACACCGCTGCTCTTTCTATTGACTATAATCAGCAGTTGTAATGATAACAGTTCGCCACAGTCTCCTTATGCAGATTTGCTGAGCCAACCTCCTTTTTCCGGCCTTACCGATAGCATACAAGATGAGCCAAACATGGATTTGCTTTATTTTAAAAGAGCCGTGCTTTTAAACACAAATAATTATCCCGAACCGGCTTTGGCCGATTTTCAAAAAGCCTGGTCGTTGAAAAAAGATGAGAGATATGCAATGGGCATCAGCAATCTTTTATTAGAATCAAAACCGGATTCTGCTTTAGTTTTTTTAGCTGATGCTTTAAAGATATTGCCCAATAGCCTGATGCTACAACTTACATTAGCCAAAGCCTATCAGGCCAAAGGCGAAACAGATTCAGCCATTCAAGCCTGCGACCGCATGTTGGCAACGGCCCCCCATCAGGTAGATGTATTGAAATTAAAAGCAGATTTACTTTTTCATAATGACCAAGCTTCCGAATCTATTAAACTGCTGGAACAGGCTTATGCACTTACGCCTTACGATTTAGAGTTGAATTATGCGCTGGCCAATCAATACGCCGAAACCGAAAACCCCAAAGTGCTTGCCTTGTGCGACTCATTAATAAGGGTTGACACGCTGGGATTGTATGCCGAACCATATTATCTCAAAGGCATTTACTACTCCAATAAAAATGAAAATGTAAAAGCCATTGAACAATACAATTTATCCATTCAAAAAAACTATCAGTTTCTGAACGCTTATATTGAAAAAGCAAAAATTCAATACAACGAAAAAAAATACAGCGAAGCATTGAAAACAGCAGAACTGGCAGCATCTATCAAATCCACTTTTCCTGATGCCTATTTTTGGATTGGCAAATGCAAAGAAGCAATGGGCGACTTGCCCAATGCATCCGTTAATTATCGCAGAGCTTTTGAGCTGGATAAAACATTTACAGAAGCCAAAGAGGCAATGGACAGATTATCAAAATAAGAAACAGGAAAATTAAAATACTGAATAAAATAAATCTCACTGTAAATTGCAGCCAAATTATTCATCATGCCACTGATTGCTCCTTCCCTGCTTTCTGCAAATTTTTTAAACTTGCAGGCTGATTGTAATATGCTGAATGAAAGCAGTGCCGATTGGTATCATCTGGATATAATGGATGGCCGCTTTGTTCCCAATATCAGCTTTGGCCCCATGATTGTTGAATATTTCAGAAAAGCAACTACAAAGGTTTGTGATGTGCATTTGATGATTGAAGAACCTGAAAAATATGCCGAACAATTTAAAAACGCCGGTGCCGATCATTTATCTGTACACATAGAAGCCTGTCGTCACTTGCATAGAAACATACAACAAATAAAATCTTTGGGTATGAAAGCAGGTGTAGCCATTAATCCGCATACACCGGTAAGTGAGTTGCGTGATATATTGGGTGACATTGATCTGGTTTGTATGATGAGCGTTAATCCGGGTTTTGGCGGACAAAAATTTATTGATCATACACTGACCAAAATAAAGCAACTGCGTTCCATGATAGACGAAAGAAATCTTAATGTACTGATTGAAATTGACGGAGGCGTTACACTCGAAAATGCACCATCCATTGTAGCCGCCGGAGCTGATGTACTGGTGGCGGGAAATACAGTTTTTAAATCAGCCCATCCCAAAGACACAATTTCAAAATTGAAAAATATATAAATCGTATCTTGTTCCGGATTCCTTTTATGAAGACAACCTACCGGAAAATACTAATACTAAGCTGCGGCTTACTGTTTACCATTTTTTCTTTTGCGCAGAAAAAAATTGCTTACGTTTCAGGCAAAGTAGTTGATGATAATGAAAAACCTTTATCAGGCGTTTCGATCATCATTTTAGGACAGTCTAAAGGAATTGTAACTAACGATTCAGGATTTTTCCGGATGAGCGTGGTTGCCAATAAAGCATTTGCATTGATATTTACTTACACCGGCCGAAGGGGTGAGCAAAAAAATTTTCTGCTCAACGAAGGTGAAGAAGAAACTATAACGATTCGGTTAGAAAAAGGCGAAACCACACTCACACCGGTAGTCGTTACCGATCAGCGTGACAGAAGAGAAGCAGGACTTATTCGGCCCAATCCAAAAACGGTACTCAATCTGCCTTCGGCAGTTACCGGCGTTGAAAGCATTATTAAAATATTTGTTGGCAGCAATAACGAACTCACTTCTCAATATTCGGTACGTGGGGGCAGTTTTGATGAGAACCTGATTTATGTAAATGATTTTGAAATTTTTCGTCCCTATCTGGTAAGAAGCGGACAACAAGAAGGACTAAGTTTTATTAATCCCGAAATGGTCAGAAATATTAATTTCTACAATGGTGGATTTCAGGCAAAGTACGGTGATAAAATGAGTAGTGTATTGGATATTCAATACAAGAAACCAAAAAGTTTTGGTGGCTCTGCCTATATCAGCATACTGGAACAAGGCGTTCATTTAGAAGGTGCTTCTAAAAATGCTAAGTTTACCTATCTCGTGGGTGCCAGAAACCGGAGCAATAAAAATCTGTTGAGCAGGCAGGACACAAAAGGAAATTATGTTCCTTCATCATCCGATATTCAGGCATTGTTTACTTATCAGTTGTCGCCAAAATGGAATGCAGAATTGCTTGCAAATATTTCAAAAACAAAATTCACTTTGATTCCGGAATACAGCCAGTTAACGACTTCTGTATTTTCTCCTTTTTTCAGTGCAACCATTGGAGTTGACATCAATTTTGATGGCCGCGAAAAAGATGCTTATCAAACCGGAATGACAGGTTTCTCATTGATGAATACCGTGAATCGTCGTTTGAAATTGAAATGGCTGGTTTCCCGTTTTCAAAATAATGAAGCAGAAAATATTGATATCACCGGCGCTTATCTTTTTGGCGAAAGAGACTTTGATAAACGCAATGCCACTTATGGTCTTATCATCAATCCGCTGGGAGCAGGTGTGTTTCAAAACTGGGCAAGAAATAATTTGAATATTACCAATTGGAATATTTCGCACAAAGGATATTATGATGCGGGTAAACATGCAATTCAATGGGGCTTGGGATTTGACAATACCCACATCAAAGACAAATTGAACGAATGGGAATTTCAAGACTCTGCAGGCTATGCATTGCCTTATCAGCCCAATATGCTCCAACTAAGCAAAGCGATAAAATCAAACGCACAGCTCGATATCAATAAATTTTCTGGGTTTATACAAGACAATATTTTGCTGGGCAAAGACTCCAGCCGCTCAGCAACACTTACCCTTGGTGCAAGGTTCAATTATAATACATTGAACAATGAATTTTTAATTGCTCCGCGTCTGGGTGCCAGTTGGAAACCAAGATGGAAGTCCGATATTGTTTTTCGAACCGCCGTTGGTATATATAATCAACCGCCATTTTACAGAGAGTTAAGAAGATATGATGGCACCGTAAATACAAAATTAAAATCGCAGAAGAGCTGGCAAGCTGTTGCAGGATTCGATTACAACTTTATAGGCATTGGCGGTCGACCTATGCGATGGACTACTGAAGCCTATTATAAAAACATGACTGATGTAGTGCCTTATGATATTGACAATGTTCGGGTACGGTATTTTGGCGAAAATATGGCTAAGGCCTATGCCGCTGGAGTAGAAATGCGTTTACATGGTGAGCTGGTACAGGATGCTGAAAGCTGGGTTAGCATCGGCATTATGAAAACAGCAGAAGACCTACAAGGCGACCATTATTTCCGATATAAAAATGCTGCTGGCGAATTCATCACGGCACAAAGTACCGACCAGGTGCCGGTTGATAGTGTACGGTATGATGTAGGCTGGCTTCGCCGACCCACTGACAGAAGAATTACCTTCGGATTGTATGCTTCCGACTATTTGGCAACCAATAAAAATTTTAAAGCATACATCAATCTTTTATATGGCACGAATATGCCATATAATATTCCCAATGCTGTAAAGTATCGTAATGGAGCTGTTATTGAACCCTACATCAGGTGCGATGTAGGTTTTAGTGCTTTATTATTAGAAGAAGACCGAAGCCGGCGCCGCAGTCATTCTCCATTCCGCAATTTTAATTCTATATGGGCAAGCCTGGAGGTATTCAATATCATTGACCGTGCCAATACCATTTCCTACCTTTTCATTAAAGATTTTTCAAATACAGTTTACTTATTGCCCAACAGGCTTACACCCAGGTTGATTAATTTCAAGATTGTAGCAAGATGGTGATAAATAAATAGTGGCTTCAGTCCAAAATATTGTTATTACCGCCACGCATTTTTAAAACGGTCCCAGGTTGTCAATCCAATTTTAAACTGCACCGGATTATTAAATTTATTGGCAACGGAGCCTACAATATAAATACCCAACTTCACCCTTGCCAAAGGATTGAATGGCCATTTAAATACTCTTTCCAATCCGGTAAAAAATTCAAGATATTTCAAATTTCTTTCGGGTGCTATCAAAAAACCGCCACCGGCTATTTCTGTCAGTTTCAATTTTTTCATAAACGGAATTTTGTTTACCAAAAAACCATTGAACTCATGTACAATATTTCCCTGATAATATCTTTTGAAAACAGGAAAAGTAGAATCTAAAGCCTGAAAAGATTTCTGCGGATTTTGAAATAACAAAGGATCACCACGACGCATATATCGATAGTCAATCACTCGCAAATCTTTCGTATTCAAAAAATCACCTGACTTTACAATATAAGAAGTATTGCCCAGCACCCCAAAATTGATGGTTTGTATCAACCCAATTTCCAGATAGTCAAAATCTATTTCGCTATTAAATAGTTTGGGTACACCCTTTCGCCAAATGCCATAAAAAGTAGGCCACTTGGATCCCAAAAAGATTTTTTCTCTTGCATCTCTTATGTATTTCAACTTGGGGGTTAAGTATAATTTCACTTCATTGTAAGTAGCGTTGTAGGATTCAAAATCGATGGCCGGCTCATTGTGTATTCCAAAAATACTGTTCGTATTGGTTCCCACTTTGTAATGCGCTACCGAACGGCGCAATGCTACTTGCAAGTTATTAAACAAATGAACGCCATTAAATATTTGTAGCTCATGCCCTATCTCTACCACATTGTTTAAATAAATATTACTACGCTTCAACACATTTACCCAGGCATCGCCGGCATAAATAAATTCAAAATTTCTGCCCGCACTTATTTTAAACTTTCCGCGGTTAAACGGATTGTACAGCCGTTCCACACTTATCATTCCATTTACATCCTTATTTCGAAATCCATAACTCAAATCGGCTTCCATTGAAAGCGTTTTCCTGTTGGGATATGTTTTTCTATATGCACCCGAAATATGTAAGCGGGCACCGCCAAATGAAATGGGTTGAATTAATGATGTGATGGGAGGCAGTATCCACATGCGTTCTTTCTTATGATCATTAAAGATTTGACCAAAAATCAACATCTTCTTCCAGGTGATTTTATTCAATATCCTGTCCATAGAATCAAGATATGCCTCGCTATGCTGATAGGCATACACACTATCCTGGTATTTTGCGTACAACGCTTGTTGCTTTGATAAGGGTTCTTTTCTTACCGATTTCCAAAAAACAGAGTCTTTCTCATAAGCCTGAATGGAAGTAGTGCTTACCTCGTTGCCAAAAAATCCTTTTTTAAAATTTTTCTTTAGCTCGTAGTTTGAGTAGTTCACAGTCGTTTCACCATACAGTTTTCCTTTTTTGGTTTTAGTATAGTAAATAAATTGTTGCCTGCTGATCATTCGGGCCGTGTCGCCCACTTTTTCGTACTCTTGTTTTACCTCCATAAAATCATACTCGGGCATGTGAGCAGGTGGAAGTCGATATTCAGCGCTTAGTACATTCCAGGTGCTGTCCTGTATTTTTATTTCTCCTTCAATTACTGCATTACTCAACTGTCGTGGCCTGATGGCAATGGTATATACTTTAGGTTTAATCGTACGGTCAATACTCAGCGTTTTAAATCGGTAAGCTATCAATCCTGCATTACTGAGTGGTGAGATAAAAGGAATTTTTGAAACCGGTGGTGTGTTTATCAAATTTCCATATAAATAAAAATCGCCATCGGTTGCTGTCAGATAAAACAGGTTTTCAGATTTTCCTCTTTTGCTTACACCCATTCTTTCTTCCTTCATTTCACCATTTGTGTTTTTATCTACATGTAGCGCAATCTCAGTAAGCCCCATTCCTGAAAAATCTGTATTTGATAGCAATGTATCGTCCAGTTTCTTTTTAGTAATACCCGAATCTAATTGAAATGCTTTGATATATGCATTGAATGAATAGGAACCAATCGCATCCAGAATACTTCCCTTCGTACGAACCACGTTTCTTATCAATTCTTCTGCTCTGTCTCTTATTTTAGCTTTTACAATTACTTCGCCCAAGGTGGAAGACTCACTCTCTTCCATGGTCACATTTTCTACCACATCTTCATTATTGATATAAACCGTACGCACAATAGGTTGATAGCCCATCATACTTACAACCAGTGTGTATTTTCCTCTTTCAAGAAAAAAATTAAAGCTGCCATCATCTTTGCTAATCGTACCCTTTTTCAGTTCTTTAATTTCAACGCTGGCAAGGGCTAGTTGATCTTTATTTTTGTCGGTTACAATTCCTGAAAGTTTATAAAGCTGCCCATACGAAAGGGCTGACAGCAGTATTAAAAGGAGTAAAAGAAAAAAATGTTTATTCATCAATTAGTCAGGCGGCTAAACCAGTAGCAAAATTTGTACTTCTTAGTGGTTTTACATAATGTTTTTTGCAATCTTTTGAAATACTTAACAAGGAGCAAATTCTTTAAAGTATTAATTGACAAAAATCAACTAAAGCTCGTTTCTCAGGAATCAACATTGAAGAAATCAGCAATCACTAATTCCAATCATATATGGATAAAAAAAATTCATACATAAAATATTAGATGTACAGCAAAATGGTATCCACAACTGTGAATAATTATCTATAGGAAGTATCCAAATTCGTAATTAATATTGAACAGTGAGGGTGAAGCTTCCCAAATTGAATGGGATGACGCTCCGAAGAAATTCTTCGGAAAAATAAATCCGGTACCACCCTTCGCCGGCTTTTTGAAACCAAACATAAGAGAATTGACAGACACAATTATTAACCTCGAAACCGTAAACCCTATTGAATTTTTTGGAGTAAACAACGGCAAACTTGACATTTTAAAAAAGAAATTCCCCCTTCTCAAAATCCTCTCCCGTGGCACACAACTGAAACTAAGTGGCGCCCCCGAGCATATTGAATCGGCCCGGGAAAAAATTGAATTGATCGTTTCTTATCTGGAGCGCAATGGCCACATGAGTGAAAATTATTTTGAACAAGTGCTGGGTGGCGATGATACCGAAACCGTTGACCATTTTACAGAACGTAACCCTAGTGAAGTTTTGGTTTTTGGACCCAACGGAAAATCGGTAAGGGCTCGTACCGCCAACCAAAAAAAGCTGGCAGCTGAAGCAGAAAAAAATGATATTGTATTTGCAATAGGCCCAGCGGGAACAGGTAAAACTTATACCGCTGTTGCACTGGCCGTAAGAGCATTAAAAAATAAGCAAGTCAAAAAAATAATTCTCACCCGGCCAGCAGTAGAGGCAGGAGAAAGCTTGGGCTTTCTTCCCGGAGATCTTAAAGAAAAAATTGATCCTTACCTGCGTCCGTTATACGATGCGCTGGATGATATGATACCCGCCGACAAACTCGGTTATTATATGACTACCCGCACAATTGAAATTGCGCCACTGGCCTATATGCGTGGTCGTACACTTGACAATGCCTTTATCATTTTGGATGAAGCACAAAACGCTACCGACCTTCAATTGAAAATGTTTCTGACCCGAATTGGTGCAAATGCAAAAGCGATTATTACTGGTGATATGACACAGGTTGATTTGCCCCGCAACCAACGCAGCGGATTGGTAACGGCGGTAAGAATTTTAAAAAATATAGATGGAATAGCTCATATTGAACTGGATGAAGAAGATGTGGTACGCCACCGCTTAGTGAAGCATATTCTTAGAGCTTATACCAAAGAACACGAAAAGGAAAACAAAGAGCAAGAGAAGAAATAATTTGACATGGGCATGATTGCTTCCTCAATAATATATAGCGCATCATAGAAATCTTTACCTTGCAGGGATGAAAAGAAAATTTGGGTTCTTTTTATCCCTGTTTTTATTTTTTGCAGCATGCCGTCAAAATCAAGATACATCTACTACAGATAAAGTATATCTGAAATCCGCTTTTCAAAAAATTGACAGTTTAAAAAATCTGCTCCACAGCGGTGACCTCATTTTTAGAAGTGGCAACGATGATGTAAGCCGAGCTGCCAGAAGTTTTAACCGAACTGATACATCCTATTCACATTGTGGAGTTGTACTTGTTGAAAACAACATTCCTTATGTATATCATGCGCTTGGAGGTGTTTACAACCCAAGCCAGAAGTTGATGCGCCAAGCAATTGACAGTTTTGCAAATCCAACCGAAAACAATGCAATAGGTGCCTGGCGATATCCGCTGGACAGTGTACAAATCCGGAATCTCTCAGATATTGTGCATCAATATTATAAAAATGAATTGAAGTTTGATTTATACTTCAATTTTAAATCAGACGATCGCATGTACTGTGCCGAGTTCGTATATAAATCTTTGAACCGGGCAACGGTTGGCAAATGGGTACCCTATGTCAATACAGATACATTACCCTTTGGTGTAACAACGGACGATCTTTTCCTTTATAAAAATGCAAAGCTAGTATCAAAAGAAAATTTCCATAAATAGAAAAGCAAATAATACTTTTGCAACTCAAACCAATACTTCAACAAAAAAAATGATTATGAAAAAAATCTTTGGGTTTTTCTTACTGGTAGCATTTGCTACTCCAATTTTTATAGGATGTAAAGGCAAGGATAGCGTTGCCAACGATCCTAAAACAGTACTTACTACCTTCTTTGAAAGAATGTCTAAAAAAGATATTGATGGCGCTGCTAAGCTTGCAACAAAAGACAGCAAGGGCACCTTGGATATGATGAAAAAAGGAATGGAAGCAGCTGAGAAAATGAAAGGAATGGGTGGTGCAGAAGAAAAAGACCCGACAGAAGATTTCAAGAAAATGACATTTGGCGATGCCAAAATTGATGGCGATAAAGCTACCGTATCCGTTACCAATCCCGCAAAAGGAAAAGAACCATTTGAGTTTCCATTGGTAAAAGAAGGTGGTGAATGGAAAGTTGATTTTAGCATGGGCACATTAATGAAAATGGGAATGGACCAGGCAGGACAGCAGGGCGATATGCCTTCTACTAATGGAACATCAACCGATAGCACCGGAAACAATATTGACCTGGATAAGTTGCCCAGCATGGACTCATTGACTGACGCTATGGAGAAAGCAAAGGATATGCTGAAAAACATAAAGCCGGAAGATCTGGAAAAAGCAAAAGAATTAATGAAAGAATTGGAAAAGGCGAAACAATAATAAAAGCCAGCCAACATTTTATTTCAAAAAGACCTGCCGTATGTGCGGGTCTTTTTGTTTAAGATGCTTATTAAATAAATTACTTACTTTGTAAAATGATTAGAACTTTCATTTCTCTATACATCCTTTCAGCCCTTGTACTGGCTTCCTGTTCCGGCAATAATAAATCTACAGATGCTGATGATGATGTGAATGTAGCCAGTAAATTTATTAGAGCTGCACTAGATGGCAAATACAATGAAGCTAAAAAACTAATGTTGACCGATTCTACAAATTCTAATTTTCTGGAAGTGGCCGAACGAAATTATCAAAGACTGGACCTTGACACAAAAGCCGGTTATCGCCTGGCTTCTATAAATATTATCAAAGTACAGCCGGTTAATGACTCTACTACAATTTTTATTTATTCCAATTCCTATAAAAATAATCACGATTCTTTAAAAATTGTTAAGAAGAATAATAGCTGGTTGGTAGATCTTAAATATTTATATCAACATGATATGGATACTTTAATAAAAAACATTCCTCAATCGGATAGATTGAAATAATTGATGATAAAAAATATTCTATTAGTAGGTGTAGGCGGTGGGCTGGGTAGTATGGCACGCTATATTTGCCAGCGATGGGTAAGCCATTACTATCCACATCATTTTCCATGGGGTACATTTGCAGTAAATATTATTGGATGTTTTGTCATTGGCATTATCTGGGGCATCAGCTTCAGGTCATTTGAAACTAATGAACAATGGAAACTTTTTTTAATGACAGGCATTTGTGGTGGCTTCACCACTTTTTCTTCTTTTACACTGGAAAGTATCGGGCTGCTGAAAGAACAAAGAGCAGGATTATTTTTTCTGTATATGGCAGGAAGTGTGCTGGTGGGTTTAGCAGCTACTTATGCAGGTATGAAACTGATTAGATAAATTTGAATACTTAATTTCAAATGAGGATACAAAAATGACTGCTGTATTACATCCCTGGCATGGCGCTTCTTATGGTGATAAAGCACCGGCACAAATCAACGGATTGGTAGAAATACCACAAGGCTCAAGGGCAAAATATGAAGTGGACAAAACAACAGGACTTCTTAAACTTGATCGAGTAATTTATTCTTCTTTTCACTATCCGGTTAATTACGGTTTTATACCACAAACCCTGGGCTATGATGGCGACCCGCTGGATATTTTGATTATCTGTTCTCAATCTATACAACCGCTTTGTTTGATAGAAACTGCAGTTATTGGCAATATGCAGATGATTGATGCCGGCAAACAAGATGATAAAATAATTGCGGTAGTGGTTAACGATCCTTCGGTTAATCACATTAAATCAATGGAAGAATTGCCCTCACATTTTTTAGCCGAACTCAGAAATTTTTTTGAACAATACAAAGTATTGGAAAATAAAAAAGTAGTGATTGACAATTTTCAAGACAGGGCAACTGCCCTTCAGATAATTAATGACGCAATAGATTTGTATAAGCAAACTTTTAAAAAATAATCCCTTGAACCCACTCCAAAAAAGATCTATGACTACAGAAATAATTATTGCAGCCCTGTTGATTGGGCTCGCTGCTGGTATGCTAAGCGGACTGGTAGGCGTTGGCGGCGGTATCATTTTGGTTCCTGCGCTTGTATTCTTTTTGGGTTATACCCAGCATCAGGCGCAAGGCACTTCACTGGCAGTACTTACCTTACCTGCCGGTATTTTAGCTGCAATCACTTATTATTATAAATGCAAAACTGATGGCACACCTATTGATCTGAAAGTAGTAGGTCTCATCAGCAGTAGTTTTTTTATAGGCGCTTTTTTGGGTGGCAAACTGGCCATTGTCATTGACCAGAATTTAATGAAGAAAATTTTTGTTGTGATTTTATTTTACAGCGGATTTAAAATAATGGGATGGGATTCAGCTTTCTTTAAATGGATAAAAAGTATTTTTTAATACGGTTATGAGAAAATTTCTGCTGGCTTTCTTCTTGTTTTCGTATGTATCATCCGGTTTCACACAATCTAATTGCGACAGCATTGCTTCCCGGTATCCTTATCATTTCTTCGGTACATTGCCTGACTCAAAACCTTTGATAAATTTAATCAATGAGTTAGTGGAATACACAGGTTGCACAATAGATACCATTATTCCAAAATCAAAAGATACTTTATTCTATTTTAGAGGGTTTACCACATCCTTTAATCCTTTTGGCAGTGCGGCAGGAAAAGTTGAATATCAAATAAGAGAAAGTCAACCCAAAAAGAGAACAGGGCATGAAAGCCCACCGCAAGACATTTCGCTTACCATGGAAGTAATATTAGTGGGCGAAGGAAGTAAAGAAAGCTACAAACAGCTTCTTTCAATTTTTAATCAGCTTAGATCTGATTTTAAAGAATGTCTTAGTGAATCGCCATCAACAAGTCTGAAGAAAAAAGACCTGAGAAAATTTTCATTATTCACTCCTTTTCGTATCAATCGGGCAATAGCTAAAAATAAATTTCCGATTCCCGAAAGGATGAACTTACCTTATCTGAATTTTGTTTTATCGCTTGGTAAATATTATCAGGACAAGGCCAGTTGGTGCCTTTCCGTCAGATTTCTTTTTAGCTCATTTATAATCATGGATTAATCAAAACAATCTTACAATTTTTTTAATCCTTAGTATTTTTTTTCCGGTTATTGCGTCTATTATATTACTTCCCTCTACTTTATCTACTTTCACTTTTCCGGATGCATGTATCATTTTCCTTCCCGGTAAAATAATTCCTACATGCGTTATTTTTTTATTGCGTTCAAAAAAAGCAAGATCGCCGGCTCTTATTTCTGAAAGATTGCGAATGGGTAAGCCAGACTGAGCCTGTTGCCATGCATCCCGGGGCAGTGCTATGCCCATCAACCGATAAATAACCTGCACCAGTCCGCTACAATCAATACCCATAGGCGTACGTCCACCCCAGAGATAAGGAACATGCACCCAAGGCATTGCTATTTGCTTTAATAAAGCCACTGAAGGATTTTGCTTGCTGATGTTAATCAACTTGCCTTTTATCTTCATCTCCTGTTTTTGTTTTCCAAAAACAACATTGCCGGATATCAATGACCCCGCAGGCACTTGTAAGGACTGATCCTTGTTTTGTAATCCGGCAAATAAATCAGCCACAGCAAAAATGTCATACTCCTTTGAATCTGATTGTATTTGCTCCCGCAACATCAATCTTTGCACCCAGCCCTCATAAGCATCGTGTATGCTGCGAACTTTTACCCATATCTCATCCTTTGTTTTTATTATGCTCACTACTTCTCCGTATAAAAGCTGATTTACCATTTCGGAAGTATGCGATGCTTTTTTTCTAATCGGGGCGGCAGCCACTGTTACCATTGCACTTTGCATTCTAAAATTTTGTGTCAAAATAAAAAATAATTCCAATACTTATTGAATCCACTTTGTTTTGCATCTGATTAATAACAATTGATTATTTTTCACCCGTGAAGTCGGACACTTACGACCATATACCTGACCAGGAACTACTTGCCCGGTTTTATAGCGATCATAATAATGAGTGGCTGGGCATATTATTGCAGCGTTATACGCTATTGCTACTGGGTGTATGTATGAAATATTTGAAAAATGAGGAAGAAGCGAAAGACAGTGTGCAACAAATTTTTTTGAAAGTGATACAGGAATTGCACAAGTATAAAGTGGAATATTTCAAATCCTGGCTTTATATGGTGGCCAAAAACCATTGTTTGATGCGGCTGCGTGATCAACACGGGAAAACAACTACTCCCATTTCAGATCGGATGATCGATACCAACCAACAGGAAGAAGCTGATAAATCTGCTTTGCTACAAAATGACAAAGCCTACGAGCTAATGAATGAATCGTTAAAGGAATTAAATGCCGAGCAACAACAATGTGTAACTTTGTTTTACCTGCAAAAAATGAGTTATCAGCAAGTGAGTGAAGCAACAGGATATAGTATGTTGCAGGTAAAAAGTCATATTCAAAACGGAAAAAGGAATTTAAAAATACTGATAGAAAGAAAACTAAAAGAACACAAATAATCCATGTCTCAAAATTTAAAAGACATATTATCCAATTTATCAACCGATATTGATCAGGAAACACTGTTGCTTTACCTGCAAGGCAAGTTATCGGAAGCGCAAAAGAATGAAGTGGAATCAAAGTTGATGAATGATGACTTTGAGAATGACGCTGTTGAAGGCCTTGAGGCAATTAAAGACAAAGAACAGATACAGTACATGGTGGATATGCTCAACCGGGATCTAAAGAAGAAAACAGAAAAAAAGAAAAAGCTAAAAGAAAAAATGAAATTGAAAGACCAACCCTGGCTTTACATTTCTGTTCTGATAATCATACTGCTGATTGTGCTTTCCTATATTGTCATTCATCGCTTGCTGAACAAGTAATCAGTATTTCGTTTTGCTTTCCCAATGTTTCCAATCTTCAAAAACTTTTTTTGCCTCAGGATGCGGTTCGTGTATGAATGGGATTTTCCTGTCAGACATTGGAGTTGCTATCTCCGAATAAATGAAATCATCATCAAAATCTATTGCGGCCGCATCGTCTTTTGTATTGGCATATACCACTCTTTTGGGCCTTGCCCAGTAAATAGCTCCCAAACACATTGGGCAAGGTTCGCAGCTTGTAAAAATTTCACAATCGTTCAATTGAAAACGGTTGAGTTTATTACATGCATTTCGAATCGCCACTACCTCTGCATGTGCCGTAGGATCGTTTGAAGAGGTTACTTCATTGCAGCCCTCACCTACTATCTCATCTCCTTGCACTACCACACAACCAAAAGGGCCGCCTTTACCACCACTCATGCCCATGCGTGAAAGCGCTATTGCTCTTTCCAAAAATTTTTTATCTCTTTCGCTAATCATAAAATATTTTTCACTATTAAAGTTACAAATTATCCCATACCTGTTTTGCAAAACTTTCCAATGAAGGATCTCTGGCTCCCATAAGCAGCAAAACACAATCATCGGTGAAATGTGGCCTTGCTGAATTAAGAAAATCATTTCTGTGTTCTACAAAAAATGCCTTTTTCCCAAGTTGTCTTATATCATTAATTAAATCGGCCGCTGAAATATTCTTAACAGCCGTGCCCCCTGCATAAAAAATTTCGCTCATCCATATTTCATCATCGTCGCGCAGTGCAGCGGCAATTTCCTTTACAAAATCTTCTCTCAAAAATTTAGTCGGTTTGTATCCATGTGGCTGAAACCAGGCAATAAGCTTAGGTGCTATTGGCTTATTAGCATTGATGGCTGCTGCGCATTTTACGGGATTGTGTGCATAATCATCAATCAAAATTACGCCATGTTTTTGTCCATAAATCTGATTGCGTCGATAAATTCCTTCATAGTTTTTCAATGCGGCTGCACAAGTTTCAAGGCTAACACCAATATTGTTCGCAACAGCAACTGCAGCCACTGCATTTTCCATATTATGCCGCCCGGGACTTTGCAAAGTAAAATCAACTCCATTCACTTTAAACTGAATGGCAAAACCATTTTGATAAAAACCGTCAGCTACATATCCTGCATTTATATTTTCCTCGGTTGCAAAATCCAGTTTTATATTTTGTGAAAATTGTTTTGCAAGTGAATGACTTTGATTTGTAACAAATATGCGTGAGTTGTTTTTAAAAATTCCGAATATGCGAATCAGTTCATCTATCTCCTGATGGTCTTTATCAATATTCAACAACAATCCTATTTCGGGTTTATACTGCACAATAGAACCATCACTCTCATCTGCTTCTATCACCAGCCAGTCACCACTGCCGGCTATGGCATTTCCAATTTTTCCTTTTTTTATCAAAGAAGTAAGCCCTGCGCCGCTGATGATGCCCGGTTTTAATCCCGCATATTCTAAAATCTCATATACCATGGCACTGGTGGTGCTTTTGCCGCTGGTGCCTCCTATTGCAATTGTTTTTTTGCTTGATGCAATTATCGCCAGCAATTCAGACCTCTTCAAAATAGGAATTCCCAATTGCTTTGCCTTTTGAATTTCTACAACCGTGTCTTCAATTGCAGTAGATGCTACGATAAGATCGGTCTCAGCAAGAATACCATCCCCGTTTTGCGGAAAACAGGCTATCCCTTCCTGTTCCAATTTTTCTTTTGTTTCATTGTATTCGCCGGCTACAAAAAACCGATCACTGCCCGACACGTTTTTACCAATCCCTTTCAGGTATTGTGCAATTGCACTCATGCCGCTGCCCGCTATGCCAATAAAAAAAGGATTCTTGAAATCATGTATTGAAGTGATCATAGTACAAAGAAAAGGAATAAATAAGAGTATCAAACATTGTAGCCATTCAGCTTTTGATAATTATTTCACAACTTGAAGCAATGATAATTTTCCATCCATAGTAGCCAATAATATTTTTTTACTGCTAAGCACACGTACTGTGTTCACCATTGAATTATCAATCTTATGAGCCCATACAATTTTTTGTTTTTCAGGATTTATGCAATAAACTACTCCGTTTTTAGTACCAAAAAACAACAGTCCGTCTTTTTCAATCAACATAGATGGTTCAAGTTCGTATCCAAAACCAACATTCATCGTCCTTGCAGCAGTTTGCGTTTCCCTGTTTGCTGCAAATGCCACAATTTAATCCTGCATACTTTTTCCGTAAATCCATTTTCCATTTTCAGAAATGCCAATAGACTCTCGTATGTTTCCATCCTTGCTTCGCCAAAGTGTACGACCTGTTTGTGCATCAATAGCGCTGGTAACCCTGTCCGGAGCCATAATAAACACAGCATCATTTGAAATAACAGGAATGCAGGATGCAGGTGAAAAATTTCTAACCGGGGAGCCGTTACTCCATTTCCAAATTAACTGGCCGCTATTGCGATTTACTGCAAACAGGTTTCTGTCCCATGCACCAAAGATGAGTTTATCCTCATACAAAACAGGAGTGCTGACCACAGGTCCTTCCAATCCATCAAACTTCCAGATTTTGTTTCCTGTATTTTTATTCAATGCCAGAAAAGAATGATCGCTGCCGCCGATAAAAACTGTATCGCCATTAATAACCGGAGAACCTAAAACAGAAGCACCTGTAGTGTATTTCCAAATTAAAGTTCCGTTGTTGGTATTCAGACAATAAACATTTGAATCGCCGGAGCCAAAGATTAGTTTATCATTACTTATAGCAGGTGAAGAAAATATTGCACCTTCCGTTTGAAACTTCCATAACAATTTTCCATTATTTAAATCAAATGCACACATTGCCCCATTTTGATTTCCAACAAAAACCATATCATCATTAGCGGCAGGAGTGGAAATAATATTTGCATCTGAAGAAAATGTCCAAGTTTCTTTTACACGTTTATATTTCTTATTGAAAGAATAATCAGGTCTTACAAATTTTTTATTTTGATCGTATCCATCTTTATTAATTTTAATCCCGGTCCATGTTTTTTCTTGCCCCGAAACCGGTTTTCTGGTAGTAAACAATATGGAATCATGGGTAACATCTACAAGATTATAACCGCCTTCATCTTGTTTAGCACGAAGATTTGACCTTCCCATTACACCGGGAATATCTTCAAAATTAAAAGCCTTGTTGGCATGGCCATGTCCGCAAAGAATGGCCCATGTATTAAATTTTCTAAGTCTGTCGGTTACTTCATACCAGTTATCCAGACTATTATCAATAGGATAATGGTTTAAGAAAATAATTGGCTGGCCTTTTTTCAAATTTTTCAAAGTAGTATCCAGCCAGTTTACTGCATCTCTGGGTATATGGCCATCACTCATTCTTACATAAGGGCCGGATGCGCAGCCTAAAAAAGTAATTCCATTATATGTAAAATTGAATTTATCATTTCCAAATACCGTTTTAAACATGACACCGCCGCTTTCGCTCCAGCCTACATCATGATTGCCGGGAATGATGTACCAGGGAATTTGTAAGCTGTCCAATATTTGCTTTGCAAGCTTTATTTCTTTATTTGTACCAAACTCAGTTATATCTCCTGTAAGTACTACAAATGAAACGTCTTTTAAACCATTAATATCTCTAACGGTTCTCCTCAGGTCTTCTTCCGATGAGCCGTTTGGAGATCCGATATGCACATCAGATACAAATGCAAATCTGAACGGCTTGATTTGAGCATTTAAAATGACAGATAATGACAGTAAAAAAGAAAGAATAAGCGATTTCATAACAGCAATATACAAATAGTAAACTTGCTTTCTCAAAATTCCTTTCTGTCAGAAATGAATTGCTTAATAAGTTACAAACTTTAGCAATTCTCAAATAACTTTGTCCCATGCTAAACATTTCACAACGTGGCCAACTTATGCCACCTTCACCCATCAGAAAGCTGGTGCCTTATGCAGAGGCGGCCAAACAAAAAGGTATCAAAGTATTTCATCTCAATATTGGCCAACCGGATATTGAGACACCACCTGCTATACTTGATGCAGTACGTAATGCTGATATAAAAGTGCTTGAATACAGCCACAGCGCCGGTAATGAAAGCTATCGCAAAAAACTTGTTCAATATTATAAAAGTGTTGGTATTGATGTTACTGCAGAGCAAATCATCATTACCACCGGAGGCAGTGAAGCCATTATGTTTGGCTTTTTTACCTGCCTCAATCCCGGCGATGAAGTTATCATACCCGAACCGTTTTATGCAAATTACAATGGTTTTGCCTGTGCAGCTGGTGTAAGCGTTGTTCCTATTACTTCTCATATAGAAAATGGGTTTGCATTACCTCCTATTTCTGATTTTGAAAAAGTAATTACCAATAAAACAAAGGCAATTATTATTTGTAGTCCAAACAACCCTACCGGCTATTTGTACAGTCGTGAAGAAATGGAGGCATTAAAACAAATTTGTTTAAAACACAACCTTTATCTCTTCAGCGATGAAGCTTATCGTGAGTTTTGTTATGATGGAGAATATGTAAGTGCCATGCACCTGAGTGGGCTTGAAGATCATGTAGTGTTGATGGATACGATTTCAAAAAGATATAGTGCCTGTGGTGCAAGGTTGGGAGCATTTGTAACCAAAAACAAAGAAGTATATAATTCGGCTATGAAATTTGCGCAGGCAAGATTGAGCCCTCCCGGTCTGGCACAAATAATGGGTGAAGCAGCGGTTGATTTACCGGCCAGTTATTTTGATGCGCCGAAGGCTGAATACCTAAAAAGAAGAGACAAATTAGTGAGTCGATTGAATAAAATGCCGGGTGTATTTTGCCCAAATCCGGGCGGTGCATTTTATGCAATTGCAAAACTACCGATTGATGATGCCGATAAATTTTGCCAATGGTTACTCGAAAGTTTTTCTTATAAAAATCAAACTGTAATGCTGGCACCTGCTACAGGTTTTTATGGCACTCCGGGATTGGGAAAAAACGAAGTAAGGCTGGCTTATGTACTGAATGTAGAAGCTATTGATGCTGCAATGGACTGCTTGGAACAAGCATTATTGGTATATCCGGGGAAAGTTTTGCAAGACACTAATGTATCAGCAGCTGCCTCAGTTTAGCATTTTCAAAAAAAGGTAAAATTCAGGTTCTGAAAATCAAAATTTGATTTCAGCCATAAGGCATAAATGGCTATTTTTGCCGCCCAAAATGCCGGGGTAGCTCAGCTGGTTAGAGCACAGGATTCATAACCCTGAGGTCGGCAGTTCAAGTCTGCTCCCCGGTAC
>ERZ795041.46-NODE-46-length-48646-cov-4.801095_pt1 | contig 48646 bp, 37 predicted proteins | sample MGYA00375125_ERZ795041 | MGnify/ENA primary metagenome ERZ795041 (study PRJEB30170, sample SAMN03074214) | activated sludge metagenome | biome: Common Effluent Treatment Plant; feature: Wastewater; material: Activated sludge; isolation source: activated biomass in a...
GTACCGTTAAATTATTTACCTATGGCGAAATAGCCAGTTATGGCAGCTATGAAGACGCTGAAATAAAATTTGATATACTGGATAAATACGGAAACGATTTACAAACATATAATACGCTGATTGGGTTTCCGGGCATCTCCGGGTACGGGTTGCAAAAATTTGATACACTGAAGTTCAGAGCATTTGAAGCAGATACCTTTTATTTGAAACTTTATACTTATGATAATACAGGCACTTATCCGCTTATCAATTATAATTTCCGCTATCAGCTTTTGGATAGTACCGGCTCTGATATAGAACCCAATAATGACACGACCACTGCCATTTTAATGACACAGGGGCAGGTAAAAAAGGGGCATATAAATTTCAAAGGAATTAATGGTGAAGAAGATGGAGTCGATTTTTATAAAGCAATGTTACCACAAGATGGAAAAGTAAGAGTATTTATTAAAGCAAAATACAGAGGCGATAATAATGCAGGAGGTTTCATAATTGGTCATCCTGACTCTACAGGTAATAGCCCTAATATTTATGGTTTTGAGGCCTTACGCATAAGATATTATAACGGCAATATCAGCCAATATGTTCCGCCATTGGATTTTATTGGTTTCCCACCTGATACGTTATTTATTGATACCGTAAATCTTTGTCCGACGAGTGCCGGAATGGCTTATTTTGAAATCAGCTCTGCTTACCCTTATGAATATGAATTTTCTTATGAGCTATACGATACCATTTCATGGATAAAAGACCTGGAGCCAAACAATTATTTTAATGAAGCTATTCGCATCAATCCCGGCGAAATAAAATCCGGACGAGTTCGATATTATGAAGATCGGTATCAGGTTGGATATAATACATACAATGATGTTAATGATTATTACAAAGCAATGCTTCCTCAAAATGGTAAACTAAAAATTTTTGTAGAAGCCACCAATGCTTCCTGCGAAACAGCTAATAGCTTACAGTTTTACGCATATAAAACGGATGTAGGCCCTGATTTTTTGAATAGAAAAATAGGAGGGCAGAACACAGTACCACCGGGTGTTACGATCTACGACACCATTATTCCATGTTTTATTACAGAAGACTCGCTTTATTTTGTTTTTAATTCTACATCAAGCCCTATCCGTTATAAATTCAGATATGAGCTGGATGTTGTTGATACTACCGATATAGAACCCAATAACAGCTTTGCGCAATCAACAAGAATTGGAAGTGGTCAAAACCGCACCCAATTTTTAGGATTAAAGTATAGTGGCCAGGCTGATGTAGATGATTATTTTAAAATGGTAGTGCCCGGGCCCGATACTCTGCGACTGCATTGGCGGGCTACCAATATCAGTTGCGATGATAGCCGCATTTTCAGGATATATGGGTATAATAAAAATAAAAACCAGATTTTCTATAAAGGATATGTATCAAGCGGATGGGGTATAATAGATGCCGGAGAAACAGTAGCTGATAGTTTGAAGGTATTTATTGCAGCTATGGATACTGTTTATATCCGATTTAGTGGAGATGGTATTTTTAATTATGATTTTCAAACCGACCTTGTTAAGCCATCAAACTGGTTTAGTATTATTGGTGACTCTACAGCTTGCGAAGGCTCCATATTTACTTATCGGGTTGCTAATTTTATTGATAGTAATGTAACCTTCCACTGGAGCCTGCCATTGGGTGGCGGCAATTTAAGTTTTGTGGATAGTGTGGCTACAGTAGAATGGACACAAAATGGAAACAGACGTATAGAACTTTATGTTTCAAATGCTGTTGGGTCTTCAACCCCAAGATCTTTAAACGTGGTTGTAAATGGCGAGTTCCCTACACAAACGCCTGTTGCGTATAATTTTGCCCGTACACTCAGTACCAATTCCTTGCCACCCGGTGCGCATTGCCAATGGTATAAAAATGATACACTGATAACCGGCGCTATTGATTCAATTTATTATGCTGCTGATGCAGGTAGTTTTACCGTTAAGTTTGTAAACGACTGTGGCCCCGGCCCGGCATCTAATGCAATTGTTTTCTCCAATCCGGCTTTATCTCAAACCATATCCTTCCCACATACTGATACGATTACTATGTCGCCTACAGCGAGAGTAAAATTGCTGGCTACTGCCAGCTCAGGCTTGCCGGTTCAATATCAAAAGATAAGTGGCTCGGGTTATGTTATCAACGACTCGTTATTTGTAACAGGAGTGGGTACAATTATCATTAAGGCCAGTCAGGCCGGCGATGATGTGTATAGTGCTGCTGCGTCAGTTTATGATACAATTATTGTGAAGAAAGGCAATCAGTTTATCACATTTGATTCATTATCTAATAAACTTTTTGGTGACCCTGATTTTATTTTACCGGGAACTACTTCATCGGGTTTGGGTATTACTTACACTATAATTAGCGGTGCTCAGGCAGCACAGGTTCACTACTTAAGTGGCGGAGTGTCCGAAATAATAATCAAAGGAGTAGGAACTGTTACCGTAAGAGCATCACAAAATGGTAGTGCAAACTATAATGCAGCTACACCGGTTGAAAGAACTTTCTGTATTGGCATCAGAAGCATCAGTGCAATAACGGGAGACGCCAATCCCTGTCTGGCTACATATCAGTACCGCACACAAAAAGTACCCGGGGCTAATTATGTGTGGACCTTAAGTAGTGGTGGTATATTAACATCCAATAAGGATACAGCCTGGGTACAATGGCAAACACCGGGTAGCCATTATCTTACTGTAAAAGCTAATAGCCCATGTGATACGGTTTATACCAATTTGCAAACTTTCTCTATTACAACTTCTAATAACCAGCCGGGCATTGTATCAGGTATGTTGCCTGCCGACCATGCCATAGATCAACAGTTGCCATTATTATTATCATGGACACCAAGTGCCAATACAGTTTCTTATGATTTATTTGTTTGGGACTCTGCAGCACCCCAGCCGGCATTACCATTTGTTTCAAACATTACAACCTTTAGTTATAGTTTACCATTAAACGCTCCTTTACCATATAACACTACTTACAAATGGAGAGTAGTAGCAAAAAATCCCTGCTCACAAACAGCAGGACCCATTCAACATTTCAGATTAATTCCATTGCCTGATTTAATGGTGAGTGATGTTACAGCACCTGCTTCAGTTGTGTCGGGGCAAACTGTAACCATAAGTTGGAAAATAACGAATGTGGGTCCGGGTAGTACGTTACCCGGTGCTACCTGGTATGATGGGGTTTATTTTGCATTGGATACCGTTCCTTTTGTAAGTTTTCGTGGCTCACCAAATTGGAATCCTAGTTCCTGGAGTTCTTTGACTGCCAACGGCAGGCCCTTATTGCTTGGCAAGAAAATCAGACCTTCGTCACTTTCGCCGGGTCAGTTTTATACCAATTCAATTGATTTTACATTACCGCAAGCCTATAATTTTCCGGTTTATATATATGTGATTACTGACAATGAGCATCCAAATTGGAAGATACTTCAGGTAACTGTCGCTAATGATACTGCAAGAAAGGCTACGCCCATGAATATTACCATGGCACCTGTGCCTGATTTAAGAGTAGATTCTGTATTTACTGCCGGCAGCACTTTCTCGGGCAATACGGTGAATGTAACTTACAAAGTGAAAAACTATGGAGTGCAAACACCTCCGGGTGGTCAATGGGTTGATTCCTTCTTTATTTCTCAAAACCCTTTGTTCAACAGAAATGAAGCAATAGCGCTGAATTTTCCAAAGTTTAATGATTCGTATTATCCAAATGCATATCCTGCAACAACTTCGCATACCAATCAGCTATTACAAGATTCAACAGTAATAAAATCAGCACAGGTGGTTATCCCCAATGAAATTTTTGGAACCTGGTTTATTTATGTAAAAACAAATGCAAAAACGACTGCACCTAAAATTTATGAAGGCTCTTTTGGCGACAATAATGTAAATAAAGCACAGATAGAAGTATATCTGACTGCTACACCAAAATTAACCGTGAGCAGCTTAACGGTTCCTATTACAACAGCCAGCACCACACAGCCAATAGGTGCAAGCTGGAATATAAAAAATGAAGGCTTCAAAGATAATATTGAGCGAAACAGGGGACATTATATTACAAACAGTACCTGCCCGGTTCCTTGTCCTCCGGGTTCCGGACAAGGTGCTGTTTGTTTTGCTCCTTCAGTGATTAAAGACAGTATCGTTTTTGGTAGCAGCTATTGGGTGGACAGGGTTTACCTTAGTAAGGACTCCGGAGGTTTGAATATTAATAACGCTTTTCTGGTAAATGAAACAAAACATGGTGTGGAGCATTCTGGATTTTATGCTGATCCATTCCCCAACTATATAAGTTGCCCTGCATTGGTTACAAACCATGTAAATGTGTCCAATGTTATTAATGGAGGCGCTAATTATCCAAAATCTGCCGGATTTAATATTCCGGATTCATTACAACCCGGTAACTATTACGTATATGTTTATACCAATCCTACAAAATCGGTATTTGAATATCCGGGTACACCGCAAATCAAAAGAAGTAATTTGCCAATTTCCATCCAAAGACCGGATGTAGTTGTATCATCAATAAATACACCTGCTACTGCTTTTGGTGCACAGACAATTAATATAAATTATAGTGTGTTGAACAATGGCCCGGGTGCTGTTTTCAATCATCTTAGAAATGATAGAATTTATATCAGCAATTTCTCCAACTTTGATGGCAGTGCGCAACTGATAGGCACTCGTACCGTAACAGAAGATTTACCTGTAGGTACACCGGTGCCACAAAGTTTCAGCTATTATATACCGCCGGCCTATTCAGGAAATAAATTTTTCTATGTAGTTACCAACTTCGACAGCAGCTTTAGAGAAACGAATAGCACCAATAACTTGAGTGCATCAGCAGCTACGAATATAACCGCAGCTACTGCATCGGATCTGATTGTTTCAAATGTAAATCCCGGCGATTCTATCTTCACCAAGTTTACCGGCAAGATTGCCTATACTGTTGTAAACAATGGTGCAGGTGCTACACAAGGCAGTTGGATAGACAGTGTCTATATCAGCTGTAGTCCTACTTTTTCATTGGCAAATAGTTATTTTATTGGAAGCCGTACGCAAACCAGAACAATAGCAAACACCAATAGCTACACCGATACGTTGACTGTGAACATGGATTATAGCTATAGAATTAATTCCTGTTTCCCAGAACAAATGTATGCCCCTGCTTACTTCTATGTAGTAACCAATGCCAATAATGGAACCTATGAAGGCACGAACACCAACAACAATGTAGGCACAAGCGGAAGCAAAGTAGTAGTGAACCCTTTGGTAGATCATATTGTGCCATTTGTAAACGCAGCAGATACTACCACGGTAGGGCAGACTTATACGCTCAATTGGTCGGTGAAGAATATAGGATACAATCCTAATAACAATGATTATTATGGTTGGTATGATGGTATTTTCTTTTCATCAGATTCCGTAGCCAGTGTAAATGATTTAAAAGCGGCATCTCAATTGAAATGGCTTAGAATCAATAGAAACGAAGAAGTGAATTTTTCGATTTCACCATATACACCAAATATGGCAACCGGAGATTATTATGTATATGTGCATAATAACTATAATAATGGGATTGAAGCTGAGAAAGTATTGAATAACAATGTGAATTTTGTGAGAGATGGTGTAGGTGCAGCCAAAAAAATTCATGTAATTCAACCTGCATTACCCGATTTAGTGGATTCCATTCTTTCGGCACCTACCACTGTTGCCCAAGGTCAGCCTATTACGATTATTTATAGAATTAAAAATAAGGGCAACTTTACTACTTTCCCCGGCAATAGTTTCAGCAATGAACTTAGATTGGATAATGATTATGTATATAATGCAAATGACGGAGCCCGTTTACTGGCTACAAGTTACAGGCAAACACCACTTCCGCCAGGTCAGTTTTATGATGATACGGTTACGGCAATCATCCCTTCATGGATGCCGGTTGGCAATTATATATTAATGGGCAGAACCAATGCAAGCAATAATATTATTGAATCAAACAATACAAATAATCTTGGTTTCTGGCCTCTGGAAGTGTATGAACCTCCCGTTACCGATTTGATTGTAAGCAGTGTAACGAAGCCGGATACTGTAATGTTGGGTTATACAATGGATACTGCCAGATGGGTAGTTGTAAACAATTCGGGCGAACAGGCAAGAGGTTCAACTAAAGATGGAATTTATTTATCGAAAGCCGGCGTATTTGACTCTTCTGCTGTGTTGTTAGGACTCCGCAATAAAAATATTACAATGAATCCACTGGCAACCGATTCTTTAAAAATGGCTCCATTGGTTACAGGAGTAGTAGAAGGTAATTACAATGTATTGGTAAAAACAGATATACAGAATAATATCATAGAGTCGGATGAAGAAAATAATATTGGCATGTCACTTTCTCCAATATATGTAAAGGTGAAAGAATTGCCTTTAAATGTGGATGAGCCTAATACATTAGAAAATGTGAATCGTTATTACAAACTTAGAATTCCTGATTCTTTGTATAATGCAACCATTCTTGTTACTTTAAAAACTAATGACTCAACTTCGTTATTCAACGAAATGTACATAGCCGGCAACCGTATTCCTACTGCTGCCGATCACGATTATATGTTTGAAATTCCAAACTACGGTAATCAGCAGATTGTGATGACGGATGTTATTGATTCGGTGTATTATATCATGTATCGTTGTGTAACGCCCAATCCTCCGCTACAAACTAATATGAAACTCAAAGCGGTGAAACTACCCTTTGCAATTCTGAATGTGCATACCAATAGTGGCGGTAATATTGGCAATGTTACCATACGTATCAGAGGTTCATTGTTTAGAGACAGTATGATTGCCAAACTGAGTAATGGTACTACTACCATTTATTCATCAGCAGTTTACTATACCAACAGCACTCAGGTATTTGCCACCTTCCCACTACAGGGCCGGCCATTGGGTATCTATAATGTAACACTTATAAAACCCGATATGAGTGAAGCAGTATTATACAATGGATTTTCAATTGTACAGGCAAATAATGGCGGATTAATTACAGGCGGAGGGCCCAATACCGGAGCCGGCAATGGCAATGCTCCCGGTTGCGATCCCGGTGCAGCTAGCGGTTGGAACTCACAGCTATCTGTTGAATTTTTAGTTCCTGACAGAGTATTGCTAAGAAGGCCAATCGTAATGCAGCTGAACTTTTCGAACCCAACCAATTTTGACGTGCCATCGCAAACCAGAATCTTATACAGCGAGTATGATATAAAAATGGCATTAACAAAAGCCGGTGTACCCACTGGCACTACCACTTTGTATTTAGAACTGGTAGAACCGGATGGCCCGCCGGGAATTATCAGAGCAGGCGGCAGTGGCTCTATTCTGATTTACTCCGTGGCTCCTAAAACGCAACCACCATCTGGTTTTGTATTATTTAAATTGAAATAATTGGATATAATAAAATATTTGCTATGTTAAAAAAGATTAAGCATTATAAAAGGGTTTCTGTTTTCAGAAAAGCAATCTTACAGGGATTGACGCTGATATTGTTGAGCAACTCATTTGTTGTGCAATCTCAAAACCTGAACAATCCAAATAAGGTAGGGCCGCTGGGTATTCAGGTAAATACGTTGAGTGGGAATGTTTTCATCCCACGCACCGATTTCAAAATTGCTGCAAGAAAAATGGATTTGGATGTTTCGTTTTATTACAACAGTTATTTTTTCAATAAAGATTTTGGCTATGGCAAAGGATGGACATTTGAATACAACATAAAATATAGAAACGATACAAATGGCATCAGACATATTATGTGGGGCGATGGAAGGGAAGATCAATACGATTCTATACCGGGAGGCGGTTATAAAACACCTCGTGGGTTTTTTAATACATTGACTCAATATCAGCCCGGTAAGTATGTACTTACTCAAAAAAATGGTGATAAATACTTTTTTGATAATGACATACATAAGCATATCACAAAAATTGAAGAGCCTAATGGCAACTATCTGCAATTTGGATACACCGATAGCTTGCTAACGTCCATTGCCAATGCAGCAGGACAAACCATTTCTTTAACTTATAATTCGCAAGGGCGCATAGCATCTGTAATTGATGCTATGGCCAGCCCCACTCGCACATTTACTTATTCATACTCAACGGGTGGTCAACTGCTTCAGGTTACCGACCCGCTGAACGGCAAAATGAAATACACTTATCTGGTAAACGGACCCATGAAGTCAATGGAGGATAAAAACCAGAATAAGGTGGATCTTATTTATTTCAACGACTTTTCGGCAAGGGAATTGGTGGGTTGTAATAAGAGAATAAGTTTTTCTTATGATACGGCAAACCAAGTAACCAATGTGGTAGATCATTTGCCTACAGGTAATCAGGTAACAAAATACAAATACAAATCACTTGATAATTTGTCATGGATTGTTTCCCGTTCGGGTAATTGTTGCGGTTATAATGTAAGCTTTGATTACGATGATCAGGGAAATGCAATTAAAAAGACGGATGCCAATGGGCAGGTATTTACTTATACTTACGACTCCAGCGGGAATATGCTTACAGCCGCCGACCCGCTCGGCAACATCAGCACTTATACCTATACTAATGATTTTAATAAAATCAACAGTTACAAAGACCCCAAGGGAAATATTTATACGCTGAGCTACGACAGTAAGGGTAATTTGACACAGCTGGTTGCACCGGGTAATAATGTTTATGCTGCAACCTATAACGCACAGGGAGATATCATCAGCAGCACCGACCCCAAGGGAAATATTTACAATTATAACTATGATGCCTACGGCAATCCTACTACCGTTACCGGCCCCAATGGCTATCAGGCCACGCTTTCTTTTGATATAAGGGGCCATCTGCTTGCATATACCGATGCAAGAGGCAATAATACAGTAGCTGAATATGATATTTTGAGCCGACTTAAAAAAATTACAGATCCTTACAATAATAATATTCAGCTAAGCTATGATGCAAACGACAATCTGGTAACTGTTAAAAGCAAAAAGAATGAAACTACTACGGCCGGATTTGATGCCAGCAATAGAATTGTAAGCTTGACCGGTGCCACCGGCAATACCAGCTATTTTTCTTATGATGGGATGGACAATCTCCTAAGCGTAAAAAATCCCTTAGGTTACGAAACCAAAATGAGCTATGATAAACTAAACAGAATGAACGGTGCAAAAGACGCTGACGATAACAACACAACCTATAGCTACGATGGCAATGGCAACATTATCAGTGCAGTACTTGCAAATGGCAATGTGATCAGCTATTCTTATGACGGCCTGAACAGACTAATATCAAAAAGCGATGCATCAGGTAATATTGCAAATTTTGAGTACGATAAAAATGGTAATGTTATAAGATATACCAATGGTACCGGTGCCGTTACCACCTATGCCTACGATCAGCTGAACAGACTGATTGCTATAACCGACCCCCTGGGCAATAGCAACCATTATGCTTATGATAAAAATAATAACCTAATATCTTTTATTGACCGAGAAGGACACACTCAGTCTTATACTTATGATAACAGAAACCGTGTGATAACGCATACTGATAATAACGGCTTTGTAACTACCATTGGGTATGATGCAATGGATAATATAACATCACTAACCGATCAAAACGGAAATGTTACAACTTACACTTATGATAACCTGAACAGGCGTCAGCGCATGACCTTCCCGGATGCAAGCTATAAGGAATTTGGTTATGATGCCAATAGCAATGTAATTAGCATACGACAAACGGATGGTTCTGTTATTAGTTACACCTATGATTCTTTAAACCGGATTACCAGCCGTACACTGCCGGGCGGTGAAGTTTATAGCTTTACCTACGACAAACTCAATCGTGTGCTTACTGCAACCAATAATATAGGAACGGTTACATTTACTTACGATAAGTTAAACCGCATTACTTCGGAAACATTTGATGGACGTACCACTTCTTATCAATACAATGTAGCCGGCCGTAAGCAGACAACCATTTATCCGGATAGCACTGTTGTGGTGAAAGAGTACGATAGCCGCAACAGGCTATTAAGAATTTTAAAAGACAGTGTGCTTGTAGTAGCGTACACTTACAATAACGCCAATCAACTTACTCAGAAGCATTTTTCAAATAACATTAATAGTACGCTGCAATACGATTTTGCCAACCGGCTCAGCAGTATCAATACGGCCAATGGCTCGTTACAGAACACTCAGTTACTTTATAATAAAGACTATCATAAAACGGCCATCAACAGATTGAACAATCCATCATTATCCGAACAGTTTACTTACGATAATGGTTACCGGCTTACGAATTATAAACGGGGCCCATCGGGCAGCCCCGTTATTGAAAACAGCTATACCTACGATGCAGTGGGCAACCGCACGGCAGCCAATCTCAATGGAAGTGCAAAGACCTATACGGTCAATAATTTGAATCAAATGACAGGTGTAAACAGCACCGTTTTTACTTATGATAGCCGCGGTAATATAACTTATGATGGTAATTTTTATAAAACCTATGATATAGAGAACAAGTTGGTAATAGATTCTGCATCACCTGCGCTGGTTATAAAATATGGGTATGATGCAATAGGCCGCCGGGTTACTAAGACTGTCAATGGAGTTTTGTATAAATACACTTACAGCGGCGCAGCCCCAATTGAAGAGCGGGATGCATCAAATGGCTTGCTGAACAGAACCGTGTTTAGAAATTTTCTGGCTCCGGTGATGAATGAAAATAATGGCAACAAATATTTTTATCATGCCAATGAAATGAACTCGGTAGAAGCCATCACCAATGAAGCAGGCAGGGTAGTTGAAAATTATAGATATGATGTGTATGGAAAATTATCAAGATATGACAGTCTGAACAATCTACTCACGGCTACTATAACAGGCAATCGTTTTGGATTTACCGGGCAAGAATATGACAGCATCTCCAATAGCTATCGCTTTTTCTTTAGAAATTATAACCCCGAAACTGGCACATTTAATCAAAGAGATTTAATAGAATACCGGGATGGCATGGGTATGTATCAATATGTAGGAAACAATCCGGCAAATGGTATTGATGTGTGGGGGTTGATGGGTATGCTTGAGCCTCCACCCATACCACCAAAACCACCTAATCTTCCTCCATCAGATGATTGTACTAAGAAAATGTCGGCTTTGGAGGGATGGGATTTATTTTCAGACTCAAAATCATATATACAGGCAACAACTACAGTAGATATTTTTGATTACGTGCCAAAAGGTGTTTCAACACCGATTAATGTTGTTTCTCCATATATTGATTTATATAAAACATCTCAGAGCATTAATAGTGCTTCTAATAGTAACTCCGTAACAGAGCAGAATATGCATGCCGGAGATGCCATAAAAAATGGAACTAATGCCACGGTAGGTTTTGTTGGGTTGGGAGCAACAGCAGCAGGTGCAACTTCGGTAGTAACTGGCGCAGGTGCAGTAGGACTTACAATCTTTGTAGTTGATAAAGCATCCGGGAAAGTGTTTGAAATGACAATTACAGACGAAATGGATCAGCAAACATTTTTTAATGATTTGGATACAAGAGAATATATGTGGAAGCAAGGAAGAACTGATGAAGAAAAAGTAGAGCGAATAATGAAATTGGATCAGCTGGAAAGAATGAAACGTGTAAGGGATTATTTAAATAAGTTGGATTGTCCTCCTGATGGTGGTCCTAAAGTAAAGTTTCGTTTACAATGGGATCCCGTTAGAAAAATGTGGGTTTTAATTCCATTTGACCCCAACCTGATAACCGGTCCCGATGGCCAACCCGATAAAGCATGGGTAAGTGTGAATGACCGGTTGCCTTATACAATTGAATTTGAAAATGATTCATCGGCTACTGCAAGAGCACGATATGTAAAAATAACTTCGCCTATTGAACCTAAGCAAGATCCAACCACTTTAGAATTGGGCAGTTTCGGTTTCAACAATCAAAGCTTTGATATACCGGTTGGCAGCGCATTTTATACCAACCGATTAGATACAAGAGATTCTACAGGTGTTTTTGTTGACATAACTGCCGGATATGATATTGTTAAGCATCAGATATTTTGGGAGTTTCAGGCTATAGATCCTGTTACACTACTACCACCTGAAGATCCGTTGGCAGGTTTCCTCTTTGTGAAAGACTCGCTGCAAGACTTGTATGGAAAAGGATTTGTGAATTTCAGCATCAAACCCCGTTCCGATGCGCAAACATTAGACACCATTGGCGCCAGAGCATTTATTGTATTTGATGAAAATGATACCATACCTACCAATATTCATAAGAACACGATAGACGCAGTAGCGCCTACCAGTCAGGTAAACACACTTACCGCAATGGGCACCAGCCCCATCAACCTGAGCTGGACCGGTAGCGACGACCCCAACGGTAGCGGCATTGACTATTATACTGTATATGTTACGAATGATAATGTAAACTACAGCGTACTGTTTCCTAGAGTATATGGAACAGATACCACCTTCTCGCTGCCACCGGGAGTTACCTATTGTTTCTTTGTACTGGCTACCGACCGTACCGGCAATGCCGAAACATTGCGGACAGGCGTAACCACCTGTACCACTATTGGCAATCCACTACCAGTATCGTTGTTATACTTCACGGGTACAAATGTGAATAAGGACAACCTGTTGAAATGGGCAACGTCCAGCGAACAAAACTCTAAGGAGTTCCGATTAGAACGTTCGCTCAACGGTACCGACTTTACGCAGATAGCAGTAGTACCTGCTGCCGGCAACAGCACTACCCAGCGTGCGTACAACTATACCGACAGAAATATTGACCTGCTGAACAGTGCGGTTATGTTCTACAGATTGAAGCAGGTGGACAATGACCTGAATTTCAAATATTCAAATATTGTACGTCTGAATTATTTGAGTGGCGGTGGTAAACCATCTATTGTATATCCAAATCCGACAGGTGGCACTATTACCATATTAATTGGCGACAACAAACTGATAGGAACCGAAGCCAGCGTTTCCGATATCAATGGCAGGTTGTTGAAGAAGTTCAAGATTACAGCCACCAGTCAGTCGGTTGATTTGTCAACTTATGTTGGAGGTGTTTATTTCATCAGATTGCAAAACAAAGAAACATTGAAGATAGTAAAACAATAGGCTCTAGGTTAATGTTGATAATAAAAGGCGGCTATTACACAAGGGTAATGCCGCCTTCTTTTTTGTTATATTTTTATACAGACAGTTAGGTACTCAAGAATAAAATCTATTTCACCTTCCCCCAGTTTTCTCCAATTTTTATACGGTGTATCTGCATATCGCTTACCTTAAATTTTGTGGCAATCTTTTTCAGCGTATCACCTTTTGCCAGCATTTTTTTAATCGTCTGTTCTTTGGCAACGGTTAGTTTACTATTGGTGCTGAAGCCGCCGTTTTTCATCATCTCCTTTCTTGCTTTTATTACAATCGGACTTTTTTGTTGCAACGCAGCCGATTCGGCAAAGCTTACCCATTTCAGATTTTTATAATGGTTATCTTTTTTATTAAAGTTTAAATGGGTTACAACCTTTTTTGTACCCCCCGGAGCGGGAAGAAAATATTTTGCAACCAGCAAATGTATCAACACATGGCGGTGTTCGCCATTTTCCTTGTATCGCCAAATGGGATATCCGGCTTGCAAACTGCCTTTTACCAATGAACCCTTTTTTATGTCATTTGTAAACTTTACCAAACGGCCATGGTTACTGATGGCATATTTTTCTCCATAAGCAGAACGACGGCCACGAATCACAGCCCATTTTTCGCCGGGCTGATTGACGATCTTGTTTGTTGTCATTTTTGTTCTGGTTTATATTATTTAATATCATAATCCACTACCACTCTTTCGGTTTGTGGATGACTTTGACAAGTGAGAATAAAACCATTTTCAATTTCTTCATCTTCCAGCCCCCAGTGTACTTCCATGGCTACTTTTCCTTCCAGCAATTTTGCCTTGCAGGTACAGCACATGCCACCTTTGCAGGCATACGGTAGATCGGCACCTTGCGCCAATGCAGCATCTAAGATAGTCTGTTTACTGTTCTGCGGGATAAAAAAATCAAAACTTCTGCCATCTGCTTTAATAGTGATGCTGCTTTGTACTTCGTGATTTATCTTTTCTGTTTGCTTTAATTCAACTTCCGGCTTGCGTTGACCTTGTGTTGAAAATAATTCAAAATGGATCTGCTTTTTGTCCATTCCTTTTTGCAGAAAAAAATCTCTTGCTGTAAAAATCAATTCCTCTGGGCCACAAATAAAAACTTCGTCAATGCCCGCATAGTTAATCAGCTTCTCTAGTTCTGTAAGCTTGTTGGCATCAATTCTGCCATTGTTTATGGATGTATCAGTGCGTTCGCGGCTCAGTACATGAATCAGATTAAAACGATCGAGGTATTTATTTTTTAATCCTTCCAGTTCTTCAAGAAAAAGGATGGACTGATGATTGCGATTGCCATAAACCAGCGTAAAACGACTATGCGGTTCGGTACGCAAGGTTGTTTTGATAATGGAAAGTACAGGTGTAATGCCACTGCCCGCTGCCAAAGCCAGATATTGCTTTTTGTTTTCCGGTTTCAGCGTTGTGTTGAACTTGCCCACCGGCTCCATTACATCCAGCGTATCGCCTGCTTTTAATTCGGTATTTGCATAAGTAGAAAAAAGGCCATAAGCCGCTTTCTTAACAGCTACTTTCCATTCATTATCTAATGGTGAGCTGCAAAGGGAGTAGGTTCTTCTTACTTCCTCACCATTCAAAATGGTTTTCATGGTCAGGCTTTGCCCCTGTGTATATTGAAATATCTTTTTTAAATCATCGGGTATATTGAAAGTAATGGAAACACAATCGGGGGTTTCCCGGTCAACTGCTGCAACAGTAAGCTTGTGAAAATGCACTGACATAATTATTAATTCTTAAGACCATTAATGAGCAATGAAACCATATTATCTTCTATCGTTTGCGGGTCAATTTTTTTGGCACTACGGTGCCAAAACTCTAATCCTCTTACAGATGAAAGAATGGTGAGCATGGTAACATAAGGTAACACAGGTTTCAACTCTTTTTTATCAACACCTTGCTGTATTATCAATTCCATCTTTTGCACATAATGGCGTCTTTGTGTTATAAAGTTAGTAAGATACGGCTCGCTCAAGTGCGACCATTCATTAATCATAACCGTATAGTCATTAAAACGATCCAGCATCATTTGAACATGAAAGCGAATGAGCGATTCTAGTTTTTGAATACTGGAAAGTTTTGTTTCGTCAAGACTATTCAGGTGTACATTACAGTCATTGGCTGTTCTGTAAATAATTTCCTGTAATATCTCTGATTTTGACTGTATGTGATTGTACAGGCTGGCGGCTTCAATACCTACAACATCTGCAAGATCTCGCATTGAGGTAGCGGGAAATCCTCTTTCTCTCATCATCGCCGAAGCTTTCCGGATGATTAGTTCTTTTTTAGAAGCTTTCTTTCTCTTTGTTTCGGGCATGGCCAAAGATACAAAACGAAACTGCTTACTGCTTTACCGGCTTGCTGTATTCTTTTTTGGCTGGAATCTGAATAGCCTCACTTAAATCCGGTTTTATCATCAGTGCCATACTTTTATCTCCTTCATTTCCAAAGAATGTCCAGAAATTGCCACCATCCCATGATTGACCTATGAGATAGGTAGTGGTATAAATAAACAGTCCATTCATTTCTAAAACAGAGTTTAACGAAAGCACAGCCTGCCATTCGTTGGGCGTTTTTACAATTTGTAAAACTGAGTCCACCTGATATTTTTTCCAGGAGCCCTCAGGTATTTTGGCAAAATTTCCGGCTACTACAATTTTATAAACCTCATTTCCGCCCATGGATGCAACCATGGCCGGATTGCTGTAGCTTATGTATTGATCCCAGTTCTTTTTCATAAAGGCATCGGTAAAATTATCGGCACAGCTTTGTAATCTTTGCCGCATCCACAAAGTATCCGTTTGAGCCTGTAGTTGTATTGAAAGAATAAGTATAAGGGGAATCAGTATTTTTAGTTGCTTCATTTTTAAGTATTGCTTTTCAAAAATACAAAAGGCTTTTATAGACTGGTAATTTTCATGTAGGTTTGCGGCGTTTTAATCTGATAGTTAATTTGAAGATAAAAGCCGGTTTACTTCCGGTGCAAATATGGCAGCACATTTTTTTTAAAAATTTAAACGCAACAATAAAATTATGTCACTCATCACCGTTGGTACTATGGCTTTTGATGCTATTGAAACTCCATTTGGAAAAACAGATAAAATTGTAGGAGGCTCGGCAGTTTATGTGGCTTATGCTGCAAGCAATTTTGTAAAGCCGGTACAGCAGATTTCCATTATCGGGTACGATTTTCCAAAAGAAGAAATGGACGACCTTCGCAGCCGCGGTGTGCATCTGGATGGGGTAGAACTGGTTCCCGATAAAAAATCATTTTTCTGGAGCGGCCGCTATCATGCCGATATGAACAGTCGGGATACATTGGTAACTGACTTAAACGTATTGGCCGATTTTGATCCCAAAGTGCCCGACAGTTATCAGGGTGCTGAATTTTTAATGCTGGGCAACCTGCATCCCCTTACACAGCTCAATGTAATTCAGGAGTTGAAGCAAAGACCCAAGCTGATCGCAATGGACACCATGAATTTTTGGATGGAATCGGCAATGAAGGATTTGAAAATTGTTTTGCGTTATGTAGATATGCTCATCATCAATGATGCCGAAGCCCGCCAGCTAACCGGATTATTTTCTTTAGTAAAAGCAGCAAAAGCCATTCTGGAAATGGGTCCCAAATATCTGATCATTAAAAAAGGGGAACACGGCGCTTTGCTTTTTCACAATGAAAATGTATTCTATGCTCCTGCTCTTCCATTGGAAGATGTATTTGACCCTACCGGAGCCGGCGATACATTTGCCGGAGGCTTCATGGGCTATATTGCAAAGTCGGGTGATACCTCATTTGAAAACATGAAACGGGGCATCATTGTAGGTTCAGCAATGGCAAGTTTTTGTGTTGAAAAATTTGGAGCTACAAGATTGAAAGAAGTAACCAAAGCAGAAATTGATAATCGAATCCGTCAGTTTAAAGAACTGGTAAGTTTTGAAATAGAACTGGTGTAGTACTTACATCAGTTATTTAATATACAGAAAGAAACAGCGAACACAATTATTGGTTATTGTTTTCGACTTCATTGCTTACATCCGATATTTCTGATTTTACTGCTTCTTCAATAGCGGGTTTGTTTTCATTCGTAAAACTTAATGTAGGTTGTTCGTCAGCCGGCAATCTGTTGCAAAGTGGCACAAGTACCGTGGCTGCCAAATCAAGCACCAAAGAGGCAACTCCACCTTTTAGCATGGTCTGGTTTCCCAATATGGAATTGAAACCAAAACCGGTACCAAAAATATTTATGATTATTATAAATGAAAAAATGGCGATGAATATAGTAGCGCTGGTGCGGGCAGTATGTGCATGTTTATTGCGTAGGTTGAAATGATGTAATAAAGAAATATGACCCAAAGCGATGGATGCTATAAAGAGTGCAGCAGCAAGTTTTGCAATACTTGCATCTTCATTTATTCCTGCAAAAATCAAAATCAGGGTTATTAAAAATGCGGCTGCGGCAACCAGCATGGTGGCTTTGCCCAGAGCCTCATAGTTGGGTTTTTCGGCTACCACAAAGCCTAAAGCAGCAGGTATGCAAAAAAATACAAATGATATACTGATCAAAAATAGTTTGGCAGTTATATCTCCTGTAACCATCCCAAACGAATCGCCGGCCAATACGGTTAATGCACCGATGACACCGGCAACGATTACTACAACGATTAAATTTTTGATGACAGAAGTTGATTGTTTCATTTCCAATGATTATGTATTAAAACTTTCGGGCAAGCACAATTGTGTTTTTAAATTGTTTCTTTTTTCCTTGCAGGTTAAAAATTTCGGTGAAGATAAGGTAAGTGCCGGTTGCTAATTTGCTGCCTTTATCATTCAATCCATCCCAGTTCCAGTATCCGGTCAGCCCCATTGTTCCGTTTCTTACCAACTGTCGTACGGGCCTTCCTGCAGCATCATATATTACTATATTGGCAACATAGCCCGGCTCCGCAATTTTATACTGAATGGATGCTACATCATTATAGCCGTCATTGTCAGGCGAAAATACTTTGGGCGTTATTGCGATGGTAGCGTCTATTGCATCCATTTGCTTGTACTGCGAGTTTTTATAGGTAGGTGTACCATAGCCGGCTGTAGATGCTGCACTATGCCAGTTATTTTCATTTTGCGAACTTTCATTTGCATCTAATCGTTCTAGAGCTACGCCTTCGGCATTATCTATTAGTTTGAAATGCCAATCATCTTTGTATTTTACTTCATCTACTACTTCTCCCTGAAAGTTTAAAGCAATGATGTTGCCTTCATCATCAGGATATGAAGGCATGGTCGAAACCATTAATACATTTTCCGGATGCAGAACAAGATAGTTTAATGCAAGGCTGGCTGCATCGTCGGTAGCTACAATATATTCGCCCGGAAAAATAAACCAAGGCACATTGCTTAATGGCTTGATGGAGCTGATAACGCCGGAGCTGTTTCTGTTGGCTACATAAAGTTTTGATGCGTCAAATATTTTATTACTCTTGTTATAAAACTCTACATAGTCGTATGCATTGGGTTTTGGATTAAACAGAAATTCATTAATGATCCAATCACCCGCCAATGCATCTGTAGCTAAGCCTGTTTTTACTTTACTGCTACTGCTAATGGTGTTGCCTTTACAATCCTTTACTCCCGAAACAGAAATTGTATATACCGTGATGCTATTGAGAGATGTGGAAGTTGTTAGCTGCACCTTATTGAATAAAGGCGACAAAGTGGTGACACCGGAAAAAACTAATCCGCCATCACTTGTATAATTACTAAGTGTTGCTCCCGACAAACTATCCACCGGTTCATCAAAAACGATAATAATAGTAGTGCTGTTTGTTGTGTATGCATTCAGAATCTTCGGTGCTTCTGTATCGCCATTAACTGCATCAATAGAATTTTTTTTACCGGGTGTGCCACCGGTTGGGCTTACACTTGCCTTCCAGTTACTGCTGCCGGCACAGGGTCTTTTAGAGTCTATCATTTCAAGCGACCATCCACCGTCTTTTTTCAATTCATTTTGGTACCAGGCAGAAGTATAACTTACCGCATGAATAATTTTTCCATTGAGTGCTTTTATAAAAATTGTTTCACCATCATTATCCAAGGAAGGAAAACTGGTAACCGAAATAGTAGTACCCAATACCGATAATGCGGCTACGGCACTACCGGTACATACAATGACCATGCTATCGGGTTGTAAAGTAAAATTGGGCATGGCACCACTTTGCCCGCTGCCATCTGCTATACGCCAGCCTTGCAGATTTATGGGAAGCAATGTTGTGTTTCTCAGTTCAATCCATTCGCTATTGGGTAGCCCCACTTGCGGTGTAGGGTCGGCCATTATTTCGTCGATCACTACATCGTACCTGTTTTGCGAAAAGGTAAGCGTAGGAACCAAGAGTATAAAAAGCAATAAAACTTTCACAGCCTTAAGATAGAAAATGATTCAGTTAATTTGATATTATTTTTTTTCAGTATTTTTTGGAGATCAGGTAATCGGCTATTACATTTGCTCCCGAAATGAAAATGAATCACACAAAACGCAATAAAAAACAGTTCTCTTAATGAGGAAGGTTGCAGCGTAATGTGTGTACATTATAAAACTGAAAGGGCCTTCCAAAACGGAAGGCCTGTTTTTTTTACCTAAAAATTGTCGCTCGGGCGGCAGGAGGATGAATTATGAAAGTAGCAGTAGTAGGTGCCACAGGATTGGTAGGTACCAAAATGATGCAGGTATTGGCAGAAAGAAATTTTCCGGTTACCGAATTGATTCCAGTTGCTTCAGAAAAATCAGTGGGCAAAGAAGTTGACTTTAAAGGAAAGAAATATAAAGTGATAGGCATGAAAGATGCCATTGCTGCTCGTCCTGCTGTTGCTATTTTTTCTGCCGGTGGCAGCACTTCGCTTGAGTGGGCGCCTCAGTTTGCCGCTGCAGGTATTACGGTTATCGACAATTCATCAGCCTGGCGTATGGATCCATCAAAACCATTGGTTGTACCCGAAATAAATGCTGATGTACTTACTGAGAATGATAAAATAATTGCCAATCCCAATTGCAGCACTATTCAAATGGTAGTAGCATTGGATCCGCTTCATAAAAAATATGGTATTAAAAGAGTGGTGGTTTCTACTTATCAAAGTGTAACAGGCACCGGTGTAAAAGCGGTAACGCAACTGATGAATGAAAGAAAAGGTGTGCAGGGAGAAATGGCTTATAAGTATCCAATTGACCTGAATGTAATTCCACAGATTGATGTATTTCTGGACAATGGCTACACCAAAGAAGAAATGAAGATGGTAAAGGAAACCTGTAAGATCATGCGGGATGATAATATTAAGGTAACCGCTACTACAGTTCGTATTCCGGTAATGGGTGGCCACAGCGAAAGTGTAAATGTGGAATTTGAAAACGATTTCGAATTAAATGATATCAAGGCTTTATTGCAAAATTCACGGGGAATTGTTTTGGTTGATGATATAACAACCCAGCAATATCCTATGCCAAAAGATGCGCATGAGAAAGACGAAGTATTTGTTGGACGATTAAGAAGAGATGAAAGCCAGCACAATACTTTAAACATGTGGATTGTATCGGACAACCTGCGCAAAGGCGCTGCCACCAATGCGGTTCAGATTGCAGAATACCTGCTTTCAAAAGGATTGTTGAAGTAGCTTAGTTATAAATACGCTCAATCGCATCGCGGTATTTTTCCATCACTACTTTTCTTTTTAAAGAAAGCTTGGGTGTCATTTCGCCGCTGTCTATACTCCATTCATCGGGCAGTAGTTCAAATTTTTTAATTTGCTCTACATGGTTGAAAAACTTGTTGAAAGTTTCCACCAGTTCTTTATACAATTCTTTTACACTGGGGTTTTGAATCATGGCAGCATGATCTCCTTCGGCTATACCATTTTTGCGGCACCAGTCTTTTAAATTGGGAAATGAGGGAACAATCAATGCACCCACAAATTTTCTTTCGGCTCCTACTGCCATTACCTGCTCTACTAATTGCGATTCTTTCAATTTATTTTCAATAGGCTATGGTGGTACATTAATTCCGCCGCTGGTTTTAAATAATTCTTTTTTACGGTCGGTGATTTTTAAAAAACCATCTTGTGTCATCAAACCAATATCGCCTGTATAAAACCAACCGTCTTTGATTACTTCGTCGGTTAAGTCCTGTCTTTTGTAATAGCCAACCATAATATTGGGACCCTTACAAAGTATTTCACCATCCTCGGCAATTTTAACTGCTACATTTTTGATAAGTGGCCCTACTGTGCCAAAAGACCGTCCGCTTATTTCATATCTGTTTACCGAAATTACCGGTGAGGTTTCGGTAAGCCCATATCCTTCCATAATGGGAATTCTGGCTGCAGTAAAGATTCGAATCAAACGAACCTGGCAGGCAGCACCACCACTTACAATACATTTTATATTGTTGCCCAATCCTTCACGCCACTTGCTGAAAATAATTTTATTGGCAAGGCCCAGTTGAAGCCTGTACCAGAAGCCCTGGTTTTTATTAATCTCAAATTTTTCGGCAAGACCATGTGCCCAGAAAAATAATTTCTTTTTAAACCCACTCAGCTCACTTCCTTTTTGCATGATGCGGTCATACACTTTTTCCAGCAGGCGGGGAACGGTTGTAAATAAATGTGGTTTTACTTCCTTTAAATTATCACCAATGGATTCTAAACTTTCAGCATAATAAATAGCGGTACGATTGAAAAGATATAAATAGGTAACCATGCGTTCGAAAATATGATTGAGGGGCAGAAAGCTCAGGCTCCTCATATCATCGCCGGGAGGAAAGCAGGGCAATGAATCAATTACATTAGATAAAATATTACGATGCGACAGCATAACTCCTTTGGGCTTGCCGGTGGTGCCCGATGTATAAATGATGGTAACAAGATCTTCGTATTTTATTCCATCTGCAATAGGCTTAATCTTATTTATCAATTCGGGTGTGCTAAGTGATGTTACTTCTTTCCAGTGCTTTGCATTGGGCACATGTTCAAAAGTAAATATATCTTTCAGGTTGGGCACTTTGTCTTTCAGACTGAAAACTTTTAAATAAAGGTCTTCATCATTTACAAAAACATATTTTACCTGAGCATCATTCAATACATATTCCAATTCATTTACATTAATAGTAGGATAAAGGGGAACCAGCAATGCACCTATTTGTTGCACAGCCAGATCCAGCATTACCCACTCGGGTCTGTTTTTACAAAGTATTGCAATCTTATCACGGCCTTCTGCACTCATATCGCCGCAGGATACTCCCATGCTGAGCAGCCCGGCGCTTAAATTGTCAACAATATTTTTTACATCTGCTGTGCTGTATTTTTTCCACTGGCCGCCTTCTTTTCCGGCAAGCATGTCTTCAAGTGGTTTACGATCCAGATTATATTGCAGGCAATCGAATAGTCTTTTTAATTCCATCATGGTGCAGGCATTAGGTGAAAAAAGTTAGCTGCGACAAGTTAATGAAAATAAAAATGCACCGGACTGACCGATGCATTTTTTTAAGATTCTTTGAAAATTATTTTCCCTGGTAGTGCTGCCCGACCGGCATTTTAAAAATCCGGCTTTTTTGAAAGGTTTTAAATTTATTATAAACCTCCTCATGGGTCTTTGTCCAGCTTTCATAAGCAGCAAGATTTTCAACCGAGCCAAACAGCCATTGGTTATAGGCATCAAACAGTCCTTCTTTTATTAATTGCTGTTGAAAATCGAATAATTTGAAAGGAAATTTCCCTGCATAGGTATCAAACCAGTCTAAAATAAATTTAGTGCGTATCATCGTAAGCACTTCGGTGTTTACACCATTGGCTGCCAATCCGGTTTCTTTGCTCATGGTGTTCAAAAAAGCTTTTGAAAATTCATTTTTATTTTTCTCTTCCCCTTTCAGAATATCTGCATCAGCAAAAAGTTTTTCTTTATAGGTTTTATATAATAATTCTTTCATAGCGGCACCTCTTTCGCTCAGGCTTTCCATATTGGCAAAGATTTCGCCATAGATCAGGCTCCACACTTTATCTTTAGTATAGAAGTAAAACGTCGCAGCATTATAATAGTTTCCGCCGTATGCAGGATCGAGTTCTATCCCTTTTTCCCAATAATTAATGGCAGCAAAATCTTTTTTTTGCCATAGCAATTCTCCATACTCGCTATACAAAGGCCCGCTATTCGGAAATTTTTTTAAAGCCTTTTTATACATTTTATCACATTCCTTTACCATTTCAATAGCACGATAAACGTTTCCGGCTATTTGATATACCTGCACATCTGCATCATCTCGATCTACTATCTGCTTTACTACTTCGTATGATTTTGTATAATCCTGCTTTAGATAATAGGTCATTGCCAGGTCTTTCAGTAGTTCCAGATTATTCTTATCTGTTTGCAAGGCCCGGTTGAGTACAATTATGGCATTATTAAAATCGCCTGTTTGCATAAAGCTGCGGGCGGTTTGTTGCAAATTTTTTGCATCATCAGGTTGTGCAGATGCAAAAACTGATAATAATAATGCTGTTGAAAGAATGATTAATTTATTCATATTACAAATTAAAAAACGGAGACGCTTATAAAAAGGGTTCCGTTGTAAAAATAACAAATATTTGTAGGGCTTACAGTAAATGTGTCAAAAGTCCATCTCTTAGTTTGGGTTCAAACCAGGTGCTTTTTGGCGGCATTACGTTTCCACTGTCTGCAATATCAAATAATTGACTCAACGAAACCGGATATAAGCTAAAGGCCGCTGCCATTTCTCCACTGTTTACTCTGTTTTCCAGTTCTGCTAATCCACGAATGCCGCCTACAAAATCAATTCTTTTATCTGTGCGCTGGTCTTTTATGCCTAATAATTTTTCAAGTACATTTTTTGAAAGAATACTGATGTCGAGTACGCCAATGGGGTCAGTAGTGTAAGTACCTTCTCTGGCTACTAAAATATACCATTGATTATCGAGATATAATCCAAACTCGTGTGGCTGTGCAGGCTTTACGGGTTCGGGACTCAGTGTTATATAAAAATCTTCCTGAAGAAATCCCAAAAGATTTTCCGGTTTCAGTTCATTCAGGTCTTTTACCACCCGGTTGTAATCCCAAATGGATAATTGACTTTCGGGAAAAATGGTAGTAAGAAAATATTTTGCATCCTCGCTTTCAGGAAAGGCATTGCGCACCTTTGCCGCCGATGCTGCCCGATGATGACCATCGGCAATATAGGTGCAGGGAACATTTGTTTCAAACAAACGGGTAATGGAGTTCACCACGATTTCCCGATCAATAATCCAAATTGTATGTTGAATGCCATCGGGTGCTGCAAAGTCGTAAACCGGTTTGTTGGTTGCTTTCCACCCTTCAATCAGTGCATTTACTTCCATCACATCGCGGTAAGCTAAAAAAACATTTCCCGTTTGTGCGGCTATTGCCTGCATGTGGTCTATGCGGTCTTTTTCTTTTTCGGGCCGGGTGTATTCGTGTTTTTTTATTACATCATTATTATAATCATCAACCGAAGAAACGCAAACCAACCCGGTTTGGCTGTGTTGGCCTCCTTGTGGTAAGGGCATTACCAGCTGGTAAATATAATAACAAGGTTTTTCTTCCTTTGTTAATAATCCATCATCAATAAACTGTTGTAGGTTTTCTTTGGCTTTTGCATACACTGCCGTGCTATGTATATCCACTTCGGCAGGCAAATCAATTTCTGATTTGGTGATATGTAAAAATGAAACCGGATTGCCGGCAGCTTCTTTTCTGGCTTCCTCACTGTTTAGTACATCATAAGGTCGGCTGGCTAATTGTGCTGCCACATCGGGCTGTGGTCTCAATGCTGAAAAAGGTTTAATAATCGCCATCTGCTTGTTTATTGAAATTTAAATTGAATGTTGTTATCCTTTTTTGTTTGCAAAAACTTTCATCAAGTCTGTTAATGCCTTTACGCTTTCTATTTTTAATGCATTGTACATGGAAACTCTGAAGCCGCCAACACTTCGGTGTCCTTTCACGCCTATCATGCCTTCCTGTGTGCAAAGGGTGAGAAATTCTTTCTCCAATTCTTTATCTTCCATTACAAACACAGCATTCATTTTACTTCTGTCTTTTTTGGCAACAGGGCCGCTAAAGATCGGTAACGCATCCAATGTATCGTAAAACAGTTTTGCTTTTTCATTATTTCTTTTTTCCATCACGGCTACGCCACCTTCCGCTTTTAACCATCGTAGTGTGAGCAGCACCACATATATGGCAAACACCGGCGGAGTGTTCAGCATACTCGCTTCTTTAATGTGATTGCGATAATCGAGAATGGTAGGAATGTTGCGTTTTGTTTTGCCTAAAATATTTTTATTGACAACAACAAGATTTACACCTGCAGCTCCCATGTTTTTTTGTGCACCTGCATAGATGATGTCAAAACGGTTGAAGTCCAGTTGTCTGCTCAGGATATCGCTACTCATATCAGCAACCAGTGGCACACCACAATCGTAAGGTAGCTGATGCCATTGTGTACCGGCAATGGTTTCATTGGTGGTAATGTGCAGGTATTGGGCTGTAGGTGTTACTGATAAAGCTTCAGGAATATTTGTATAATTATTTTCTTTTGAAGAGCCTGCAATTTCCACATGCCCAAAAAATTTGGCTTCCTTTATTGCTTTGCCTGCCCAGGTACCTGTTTCAGTATAAGCAGCTATTTCATTTTCGTCGAGCAGGTTCATAGGCACTTGCATAAACTGTGTAGTGGCGCCGCCATGCTAAAACAAAACTTCGTGGTCTTTGTCCAATTGCATCAATTCTTTTACCAGCATACGGGCTTCTTCCATCACCGGTTCAAATAATGGTGTACGGTGGCCAATTTCTAAAATAGATAAACCCGTTTGGTTGAAATTAATAACGGCCTTACCCGCTTGCTCAAAAACCTCCTGAGGCAGAATGGACGGGCCGGCATTGAAATTGTGCAACATGGAACTGAAAGTATTGAAAAATGAGAGACAAATGTACAAAATAAAAAACCGTCGGTTGCTTATGGCATTTCATGCTCCCTGCCTGCTTGCTTACCCGCTTTCCAGGCATTGTTCAGATTTTCAAATTCTTTTAGCTCTTCGGCCGAAAATTCCTGATTGCTCAGATGAGTAAGCGAAGGCTGTCCGGCATTCATCCAGGCGGTGTACCAAAACGATGCCACTGCAAAAATGGACTGTCGCATTCTTCTTTCTACCATGCCGCTTAGCATTTCATCAAATTTTTTTGAATAGGCGCTTGCGTATTGACGAATCGTGATTCCATTCCGGTCTTCAAATGCATATTTTTGATCGGAGGGAAATTGCAGGCTTAGCTCTTTTTCCAATTTTAAAACACTATCAGCAGCAGCGGCACTTTCCAGCACCCGGCTCCAGATGAATGCTCCGGGATTTTTTATGTGCTCAGCCTTGCCAATAAAAAAATCCCATTGGGTATCGGCAAGCAATTCTGGAATACGGCTTTCCCAAAAACCATGAATTCCTTTTTGATCGGTAAACTGTCCGTTGTGATTGCTGCTGGCATGCAGAGGTACATGTGCATCGGCTATGTAATGACCCAGTTCGGCAGCGTATCTTAATATTTTGGTTTGATTTTTTTCTTTAAAGGCATCGGTAAGCTTGTACAACATAGTTTGCACCCACCAGGGTACAATGCCATATTGTTTTAAACTGTCTTCCGAATATTTTGCAACCGCATCATTCCATTTTCGGGGCAGTGAATCGTAAGGATAAACACCATAATGATCAATGTCAATATAATGACGGGGGCCTTCATCGGGTACGGCATAGCGCCGTTTGTCGGGGTCAATGGCATGTTCTGTTATGAAATCAATTTTCGGTTTAAACAAAACCATCATTTCGGGTGGCAGCAGAAAAACGGCATATTGATTTATTTTTTTATGGGCAAAGAAACCCCAGCCAAAGGCGTGAATAGAAAACAAGCTAAGTAAAAGTGCAATAAGATATTTCATGGTTGTGTAAACTAAAGTACAAAAGAAAATTTGGAAAATTGGTTCGGGGGGGGGGTAAATTTAATTTGGGATTTGGATTACGAGGAAAATATTTTTTTAATACATAAAACAATTGTCAATGAAAACAAGAATTTCAATTTTAGCATTTATGTAATTATTGTTGAGTGCTTGCTCTAAGACAAAATTAGATATCAATGAAGCTTCAAAATTGCATAAGACATATTTACAAAGCCTTCAACTAAAAGGTGAAACTCCAAGTTTGCCAGATGATGGTGAAGCGAAAAAATATGCAGAAATAATATGTTATGTAAACAATGACCCATGCCAAATAGGTACTGAATGTTCAGTGATAGGAAGGAGTTGTAAAAAATATTCTTGTAAAATAACAGCCGCCGGAAGAATAATCGCCCCACTAAGTAACGACGAAATTGATTACTTTGCAGAGAAGGATGCCCGAAATTTATTAGATGAAGGGCTTATAGATGCTGCTGAATTTGAGAATTTTAAAAACTTTTCTAAAAAAATAATTTCGGATAAAAGTGCAGAGGCGGCTTCTAAAAAATATTAGTTTAATATTGTTACTCAACACAGTATTTTATTTATTACTATTCAATTTATCATGTGGTAATCCCAGAAAAAATACTGAGTGGACTGTGTTTGAGGATTCATTTAAAGTCAGCCCACTTTTGTTAAGTGGAAAAAGTTTAATAAAAAATATTGCGGGAGAGAACTATCTTCAGAGCTATGATGAAAAAGAAAATAGTATTTCTTTTTGGAAGTTTGGGGCAGCAGCTCCGCTTTTTACGGTTAGGTCACATGTAAACTTCGATGATGATCGTATAGGAAAATTAATACAGATTGACATTTATTAAAGAGATAGTATTTTTATTGTAACAGAAAATTATATTTTTCTATTTGATAATAATGGTGAAATTTCCTTTAAAAAAGATGTTTCCAATAGCGTGTTAGATGATACAGGACATCAAGTGGTTTTTTTGGATAATTCAAACCAATATCCACTCTATTTTGATAGTACAAAAAAAGATTTGTACATCAGGTGTTCGTGTAATTGCTATTTTATGGAACCTGAATACTTTCAAACCCGTGTAGAAGCCAAATTAAATTTAATAGACGGAAAGTTTTCATTTCTAAATTATGGGTTCCCTGAAAAATATCGGCATCATTTTTATGGTCAACTTGTTTTCCCATTTCGGGAAATTAATAAACAGTTGAATGTTATTTCTTTTCAATGCGATGACAGTATTTATGTTTACGACAGAGAAACAAATGAGATTAAACCATATAACGGAAAAAGCACTTATCAAAAAGTACCTTTTTTAACATTTGATACTTCATATAAAGAGGATATTGAACGGTTGAAAGAACATCTTATACAGACTCCGGTTTATCAAAAAATCTTATTTGATAAGTATAAGAATCTTTATTATCGTTTCTTTTGGAATTCGCAATCGCTTATAAGTAGAAGTGGACAATATCATGGAATTTTTGACAGAGATTTAATTCTAATGGTTTTTGATGAAAATTTTAAGCTGATTACAGAAAAAAATATTGGGAATTCTTATTTGTGGTATTATTCCTTTGTATCACCCAAGGGATTGTATATACGAAAGGCTATTTTTGATAAGAAGACTCGACAAAATCAAGAATATGATCATTTCTCAGTATTCTCCTTTAATTAAGGGTCTTGCACTTGTATTTTTTTTAAGTTGCAATACGGCCAATCGGAAAAACGAAAGCAATTTAGAAATCAATAGTGCTAGATTGGAATATAAAGACAGGGTTAATAATATTTTTCACTTTACGACGGAATCTAAATATTCTATTTCATTCTCTGGTTGTAATAGTTTTATTATCTTACAAACAAACCTGTGCAATTCTTGCAATAAAGATGTAATAGATATGATGATAGATAGTTTAAGTAATCAACATCAAACTGTTTATTTTATTTTAGCCGATCATAATACTGAATTACAAAAAAAGATTTCATCCAGATTAAAAGAATCCGTTGTTCTATTTGATGAAATGCAACTCCTGCCAAAATATAATCTGAATTTTATGCGAAATGTTAAGATAAAAACTTGCCAAAATAAAGTAGTTGACTGGAGTTTTTTATAAATTTGTTTGTTTTTCTTCCTCCGTTTCTACCACACCACCCGTTACCGCATATTTCATGGTTTCGCCGGAACTGATTCTGTCTATCTTTCTTATTTTATTTCGAGGCAATACATACAGCTGACCGGCCCAGTTATAAGCCTGCGGCACATAGATGGCTACCATTTCGGCACCCATGTCAAATTTTTGCATTTCTTCATCCGTTACAAAACCGATTATCCATACATCATCGGCAAATACATTGGCCAGTACCGACTGGTTGAATTTTTTCTTATTGCCGGCTACCGCACCAAAAAAATCACGAACCGATGAGTAGATATATTTTACACCGGGTGCTTTTTCCAGCATAGAATCAAAGAAACCAAAAATGCGGGTTTGTATAAAAGCAGAGCTGAGATAGCCAATAACAATAATGGCAGCAAAAATGATAACAAAACCCAACCCGTAGTTTTTTACTTTATATCCGGTAATGCGCCCTTGCAGGTCTTTTACAGGCTCACGAAAAAGGGGAATCCAGTCGTCCACCGTAGAAACTACCCAATAAATAGCATAAAAAGTAATGGCTAGCGGCGCAATGATAAGCAAACCCTGAAGCAGGTAATTAATAATTTTTTTCCATTTAAAGGGCTCCAATAATGGAGTTTTTACCTTTTTCTCCTGACTCATACACAGTTGATTAGTAAGTAAAGGTAACAGAAATTGATAATAGCAACAGGGCTCTAAAATTGGGTGAGCGGTTAAAAAATCGGATGGAAACTTTGGCTACGTAAAAAGTTTCCTTAGTTTTGCACCCACATTTTTAATCATGGAAGCGAAAAACGAAGTGAAGGGCAGGATACAGGAAAAAGCTGAGGAACTGTTTATGCAGTATGGTATCCGCTCGGTGTCAATGGATGATATAGCCGCTCAGCTGGGTATGTCTAAAAAAACCCTGTATCAATATTTTAACGACAAAGACAAACTGGTGGATGTAGTGGTGGATGCAGAGCTGGATAAGGGTCGCTGTGAATGTGCCGCCTGTCTGCAATATTCAAAAAATGCCGTTGAAGAAATCTTTTTTACAATGGAGCATATTGCCAACCCGTTCAGTCAAATAAATCCTGTGTTGTTATTCGATTTGGAAAAATTTCATCCCGCTTCTTTTCAAAAGTTTTTAAGACATAAAAATGAATTCCTGTTAGAAATCGTTCGCAAAAATATTGAGCGGGGAATCGCAGAAGAATTATTCAGACCGGAAATAAACGCAGACATCATTTCAAGATTCAGAATTGAATCCGTCATGATGGCTTTTAATTTATCAGTGTTCCCTGCCAAAAAATATAGCCTGCTTGAGGTTACACAGGAAATTATCGACCATTATCTCTATGGATTGGCCACGATCAAAGGGCACAAACTAATATTAAAATATAAAGAACAGCGAAAAAAAATACAGTATGAAAACAAAAACTAAGCGGCCTTTGTTGCTGCTTGTATTGATGATCTTTGCAACATCAATCAACGCACAACAACCAGACACCGCCCAACCAACAAAACATGAATTTTCTGTACAACAGGCAGTCGACTACGCCCTCAAAAACAATGTGAATGTAAAAAACGCATTGCTTCAGGTAAAGGTACAGGAGCAGCAAAATGCGGTGTTTACTGCAGCTGCCTATCCGCATATCAATGCATCCATCGGCACTACTTACAATCCGGCAATTGCCACTACGGTTATTCCAAATTTTATTTCTCCCGCCACTTATCAGGTTTTAATTGATCAGGGTGTAAAGGATGGTAATGGCAATCCCATTCAAATGCCATCCAATTTTGGGCTCATTCCGGCAAAATTTGGAACTAAGTTCAGTGCCAATGCAGGAATCAGCCTGCAGCAAATTCTATTTGACGGACAGGTTTTTGTTGGTCTGTTGGCCCGAGGTGCAGCAGTAGCATTGCAGCAGAAAGGCGCCGAAGTAACTCAGGAAACACTAAAGGCCAATATTTATAAAGTATATTATCAACTTGCTGTAAGTAAAACACAGATTGAAATGCTGGATGCCAATATTGCATTGGTAGAAAAGAACCTGAGAGATACCCGCATCATTTATGAAAATGGCTTTCGGGAAAAATTGGATGTGGACAAAGAAACTGTTCGCTTATCCAATTTAAAAACAGAAAAGCAAAAATTACTGAATCAAATTTCCAATGGCTACTATGCATTGAAAATGCTGATGGGCATGCCGATAAGCGATGAACTGATACTCACCGATAACATTACAGAACAAGATGTAAAAGACGGAGTGTTGAATGCAAGTGGTTATACTTATGCCGATAGAAAAGAATTTCAACAAGCTGAAATATCAAAAAAGCTTTTGGAATATAACGTCCGTAGGTTTAAACTTTCGCAAATACCTACCATTTCTTTATCGGCGCTGTACGCAAAAAATGCTCAAAGAGATAAATGGAATTTTATAGGAAAGGGAGATTGGTTTACTGTATCCAATGTCAATCTCAACGTTACGATTCCCATTTTCAACGGATTTTTTACCCGTTCAAAAATAAAAGAAGCACAATTAGAAGTAAATAAAATAAGCAACCAGCTGGATGCCCTCAAGCTGTGGATTGATAATGATGTAGAGGCGGCAAAAAATAATTACCGAAATGCACTCGCTACTATGGATATGCAACAACAAAATAAAGAACTGGCCGAAAAAGTATATCAACAAACCAAAAAGAAATACGAAGTAGGTACGGGCACACAAATTGAAATAGTGGCTGCACAAACCGAAATGAAATCGGCGCAAACCAATTATATCTCTGCTTTGTACGACGCCATTATTGCCAAAGTAGATTATCTGAAAGCAACCGGAAAACTTTAATAATAAAACCAAACATTAATCAACTCAATTAATATTTTTTATATGAAAAGAACAATAAAACTGTGGAGCCTTGTTACGGTCATTGCATTGGCCTTAGCTGCCTGTGGTGGTGGTGCCAAAGATAAAAATGCACAAGCCAAAGAGCTGAATACAAAAATTGAAAAACTAAAGGCAAAGAAAAACGACCTCGATGCGCAGATTCATAAACTGGAGCAGGAGCTTGTAAAACTGGATCCGGCGGCTGCTAAGCAAAATGCAAAACTGGTAGCTGTAGCGACAGTATCAGTTGATTCTGCTTTTGCACACTATATCGAATTGCAGGGAAAAATAAATACCGATGATGGGATTGCTTATGTAGCGCCAAATGGGCAAGGTGGATTAGTAAAAGCAGTTTTAGTAAAGGCCGGACAAAGAGTTGGCAAAGGACAATTAGTTGCAAAACTGGACGATGCCATTGCCCGTCAACAATTAGCTACTGCCCGTCAGCAAGTGGGTATTATTAAAGCACAAATGGATTTGGCAAAAACTACTTATGAGCGCTATCAAAATTTATGGAATCAGAATATAGGTGCAGAAATGCAGGTGATAAAAGCAAAGGCTGACTGGGAATCTGCTTCAGCTCAATACCGTGCTGCACAATCTGCCGTATCACTTGCTCAGGAAGCAGTTAATATGAGCAATGTATATGCAGGCATCAGCGGAATTGTAGAACAAGTAAATGTGCGTCCCGGCGAATTTTTTACTGGCGTAGGTGCCGATAGAAAGCCACAGATTCTGATTGTAAATGAAAACGCATCTATGAAAGCCGAAGTGCCGGTGCCGGATCGTTATGCAAAAGATGTAGTACGCAATGCAAATGTATTGGTAGATGTACCCGATCTGGATACCACTTTTGAAACTAAAATATCGATGGTGGGTGGGGCTATCGATCCTGTTACCCGCTCCTTTATGGCAGAGGCTAAACTGGGTGCCAATAAAAAACTAAAACCCAATCTTACAGCAACCATTCGTATTCAGGATGAATTGTTGAAAAATGTAGTGGTAGTACCTGTAAACATGGTACAAACAGATGAGAGTGGAAAATTCGTATATGTAATGGTGAAGGAAGGTGATAAGCAGATTGCAAGGAAGCGGCAAGTAACCATTCAAGGTGAGCCATATAAAGGACAACAAGCAATTGCCGCTGGCTTAAGTGGTGGCGAAATGCTCATCACCGAAGGGTACCAAACAGTATATGACGGGCAAACAGTAACCACTTCAAAATAATTTTCCTTAAAATAATTGAAGACGAATAAAATAAAGTCAAATGAATGCATTAGAAGGGATAGCTAAAAAATTTAAAGAATTTAAACCCACCAGCTGGGCGGTTGATAATAAAACTGCGATTTATATAATCGCTATTCTTATCAGCTTCTATGGGTTGATGAAGTTTAACAGTATGCCCAAGGAGCAATTTCCGGATATTGTGGTTCCTACCATTTCTGTTACTACTATCTATGCGGGCAACTCACCAAAAGATATTGAAAACCTGGTAACCCGACCCATTGAAAAACAACTGAAAGGCATCAGTGGTGCCAAGGTGAAAAAAATAAAAAGTATTTCTCAGGCCGATTATAGTTTGATTATAGTAGAGTTTGATACCGATGTGAAAACGGAGCTTGCCAAGCAAAAAGTAAAAGATGCGATTGATAAGGCACAGACAGATTTGCCAACCGACCTTACCAGCCAGCCCAACGTACAGGAATTTGCGTTCAGCGAAATGCCCATCATGTTTGTCAACATCAGCGGCGATTATGATGGTATGAAGCTGAAACAATATGCCGATAAAATGCAGGATAAGATAGAAGAGCTGAGTGAAGTAACCCGTGCAGAAATTGTAGGTGCTCCCGAAAGAGAAATTCAGGTAAATGCAGATCCATATAAAATGGCTGCCGCCAGAGTGAGTTTTATGGATATTGAAAATGCCATTTCCAGAGAAAATCACGACATCACCGGCGGATTGGTAGAAGTAGGCAATATGAAGCGTACGCTGAAAGTAAAGGGTCAATTTACTTCGGTGGCGGATATGTATAATATAATTGTACGAAGCAGTGCACAAGGCGCTTCTGTTTATCTTAGAGATATTGCCGAACTCAAGGATACCATTAAAGAAAGAGATAGCTATGCCCGTCTTGATGGTAAAAATGTGGTTACACTTAATATTATCAAAAGATCAGGAGAAAACCTGATTAACTGTGCCGACAAGGTAAAAGAAGTAGTAAAAAAGATGCAGGACACCGAAGAATTGCCTGCCAATCTTCGGGTTGATTTTACCGGTGATACCAGCAAGCAAACCAAAACTTCTTTTGGAGAACTGATCAATACCATCATCATTGGTTTTATTTTGGTTTTGGTAATCCTGATGTTTTTTATGGGTGTTACCAATGCCTTCTTTGTAGCATTGAGTGTGCCGCTAAGTGTATTTGTGGCTTTCTTGTTTTTGCCGTTGGCGGATATGATGGTGGGTAATACGGTTACATTAAACTTCATTGTATTGTTTGCTTTACTTTTTGGACTGGGTATTATTGTAGATGACGCCATTGTAGTTATTGAAAATACACACCGTATTTACAATAATGGGCGAATACCTATTGTAAGAAGTGCGAAAGAAGCAGCAGGCGAAGTTTTTATTCCTGTATTGGCTGGTACAGCCACCACACTGGCTCCATTTTTCCCATTATTATTCTGGAAAGGGTTGATAGGTAAGTTTATGATTTACCTGCCCACCATGCTGATATTAACTTTGGCAGCATCCTTAATCGTTGCATTTATTTTCAATCCTGTATTTGCTGTAAGCTTTATGAAGCCGGAAGGTAAAGAGTATGAAAAGCCCAAAAAAGAAGTATTTAAAAATAAATGGTTTATTGTTTTCTTAGCAGCCGGTGTATTGTTGCACCTGGCGGGTATGAGTGGCATTGCCAATTTTTCAATTCTAATGGCACTGCTGATGGTGTTCAATGCCTATGTTTTAAATGATGTGATTCATCGTTTTCAAAAACGAGCATTGCCCAAGTTGATGAACCGATATGAAAAGCTATTGCGTTGGATTTTGGTTGGCAAAAGACCGGTTTATGCATTTATTTCTTTATTTGGTGTGTTTATTTTAGCATTGGGCATGTTGATGGCGAGTATCAGCATGGGTCGCACAAAATCAACATTCTTTCCCAGTGGCGATCCCAATTTTGTTTATGTATATCTAAAACTTCCGGTGGGTACTGATGTAAAATATACTGACAGCATCACCAGTATTTTAGAAAAAAGAGTAGAGAAAGTTTTAGAAAAAGAAAAACCCGGAACACCCGGAAGCATTGTGGAAAGCATTATTACCAATGTGGCCGTAAGCGCCAATAATCCACGAGATCAAAACCGAAGCGTACAATCAAACCTCGGTCGTATTCAGGTTTCTTTTGTAGAGTTTGAAAAAAGACATGGCAAAAGAACACAACCTTATATGGATCAGATAAGGGCAGCAGTACAAGGCATACCCGGAATCAGTGTAGAAGTGGCAAAAGAGGATAATGGTCCGCCCACCGACCCTCCAGTAAATATTGAAGTACAGGGCGATAATTTTGAAAGCATTGCTGCCGTATCTCGTCAGCTTTATAATTTCTTAGATACAAATCGTATTAATGGAATTGAAAATCTACAACCTGATGTGGATCTCAACAATCCGGAGATTACCGTAAATGTAGATCGGGAAAAAACCATGTTTGAAGGACTGAGCACGGCACAAGTGGGCATGGAAATTCGGACAGCCATTTTTGGAAAAGAAGTAAGTAAGATAAAAGATGGAGAGGATGAGTATAAAATTCAGTTGCGGTACAATGACTTGATAAAAAACAATGTAACCGACTTGATGAACCTGCGTATCACTTTTATGGATATGAATTCTATGCAGGTAAAATCAATTCCGCTTAGTTCTATTGCCTCGGTAGATTATACCAGCACCACCGGTGGTGTAAAGCGTAAAAACGTAAAACGCACCATTCAGTTGCAAAGCAATGTACTGGACCCTACCATGGTAGGGCCTATCAATAAAAGCTTGCAACTTAAAATAGATGAATTTAAGAATAAAGAAAAAATTCCCGCCGATGTTACCATCAGACTCAGTGGCCAAAGCGAGCAGGAAAAAGAAACACAAACTTTTTTGGGAACGGCATTTATGATTGCAATCGGATTGATTTTTTTGATACTGGTTTTGCAGTTCAATTCAATGAGTAAACCATTTATTGTAATTACCGAAATCTTTTTCTCTGTCATAGGTGTATTGCTGGGCTATGCGCTTACCGGTATGACCATTTCCACCATCATGCTGCTCATTGGTATTGTAGGGCTGGCAGGTATTGTAATTAAAAATGGAATCTTAATTATTGAATTTACAGATGAGTTGCGTGGCCGGGGTATGCGTATCCGGGAAGCAGCAATACAAGCTGGAAAAATAAGAATCATCCCGGTATTACTTACAGCAGTGGCTACTATATTAGGATTGTTTCCATTGGCGGTTGGTTTTAATATTGATTTTGCAGGCTTGTTTACCCATCTGCGTCCCAATATTTTCTTTGGTGGCGATAGTGTGGTGTTTTGGGGGCCTTTGAGCTGGACTATCATTTTCGGTCTTATATTCTCTTTTTTCCTTACTTTGGTAATGGTGCCCAGTATGTACCTTATTGCCGAAAGAATCAGAAGACCAATGGAGCGTTTTTATGGAACCAAGTTTATTGCACTATTAGGTTTTCTGGGGCCGTTATTCTTTGTATTTGTGGGCATTATGTTTTTGGTACGCAGGCTGCAAGGAAAAAAAGTATGGATGGGTAAAATGAAGGTGCAGCAATTAAAGGCTGACTAATGTCTTGGGTATAGCAACACACTGTTGCAATAGTTGGTTTTGGTGAAATATAAGGCGTCCCGTATTTGCGGGGCGCTTTTGTTTTACACTTGAGAAAGCGAAATTTTCTGTGCAAATTCTTCAAAAAACAATTGCAGTTTTTCAAACATATCTTTAAAAATAGGAACTAAGGTGCCAAAACCGTTTATTACTTTGGGCCCCCAAGGTTGTATGTAAGTATACGTTACCGACTGCTGAATGGTAGCCGGTTGCAAGAGATTCATGTGTTCGGCATAAAAAAGGATGACACTGAAAATGAGTGTATAAATGACTACATAAAAAATGATACCGCCTAGTTTATTTGCCCATCCCAGCGCAATGGATTGCAAAGATTTTTCAATTGCTTTTGAGCCCAGCCTGATGAGTAGTACAACCACAATAAATACGATTAGGAAAGAGATAAAGGGTAACCACTCCGGCGATATGTTTATTGATTTTCCTAGGTAGCCGGAAACAACAATGGACAACTTCATTGCGGCAGCCAAACCAATAATAATGGCTACCAGCGAAAACACACCAATCACCAATCCACGTTGCCAGCCATGCCATAGGGCAAAACAAATTGCAATTGCGAAGAGAATATCTATCAGCATGAGGTTCTTTAAGTCTTAACGAAAGAAGAACGATATTATTTTTATCAGGATACTTTAGAAAAGTGTGAAAGTTTTTTTTAAGACAACATTAATAAAGCAATCAAAAATTAAAAATGTATTATCACGTTTAGCTTTTTGCTAATAATTCTTTTACCAGCGTTGCTATCATTTTACCATCGGCCTTGCCGGATAGTTGTTTTGTTGCAGCACCCATTACCTTGCCCATATCTGCCGGCGAACTGGCTCCGGTTTCTTTAATTAGTTTTTCCAATTCAGTTTTTATTTCTTCCGCCGAAAGTTGTTTTGGCAAGAACTTTTCAATTACCGCCAGTTCTTCAGCTTCCTTTTTTGCAAGATCGGCACGGTTTTGTTGTTGAAAAATTTCTAACGAATCTTTTCTTTGCTTTGCCATTTTCTGCAAGAGCTTTAGTTCGTCTTCTTCAGTTAGTGCTCCATTGCTTCCTTCCGAAGTTTTGGCAAGCAATATGGCTGCTTTAATGGCTCTTAAGCTTCGCAATGCTGCTTCATCTTTTGCTAACATGGCAGCTTTCAAATCGGTCATTATTTTTTGTTCAAGACTCATAGTATCGATTTATTAATTAAACAAAAGAAACAATAAATGAAGCAGGGATATTAACTTGCCTTATTGTCTTTAAGTTGTTTGGCTCTGAAGGTTTCATAAAAGCCAATAGCAAATTTTTTCATTTCTTCAGCCTGTTCATGGTACTGGGTTGCTCTGCCATAAGTATCGGCCATAGTCATCAAAGTCTGATAAAAAAAATCGGCCATTTCATCCACCATCATGTCTTTGGTCCACAGGTCAATACGCAAGGCAGCTTTTTCTGCACTATCCCAAAAAGAAATCATCATTGCCTTTGCTTTTTGCTTTTGCTCAGCACCTGTATCTGATGCAGCCCAGCTGATAGATGCAGGTACCCGGGTTTCATCCATTTCTACATCAATCGTAATTGTTGAATTGCTCATAAATTAAATTGTGAGTGCAAAGATAACCGAAGTAGCGGGAAGATGTTTTAGATTGTCTTTTTAACACAATTAAAAAGTATTTCTGAAATGCAATGTTGCTTTCCTTCACACTGCATTTTTCAGGTGAGTTCAAATTGATTTATCCTAAAGCCTTTATGACCGACCTCCAAACTAAGTCAGCTGTAATTTCCCAATTGTAAGTAGCAGATACAGTTTTGCCTTTTTCTATTAATACGTTTCTCAAATTTTCGTCTTTGTAAAGCATCATCATTTTTTCTGCTATATCGACAGGGTCGGTTGCATTTGCATACAAAGCTGCTTCTTTGGTTATTTCCTGCATGGCGCTTGATTGCGAGGTAATCACTGGTGTATGACATTGCATAGCTTCAATGGGTGGCACACCAAAACCTTCAAATAGAGAAGGATAAACCATTGCATAAGCAGCACCCGTTATTTTCACTAGTTCATTATCTTCCAAATAGCTTGTTAGTACTACATCGTTTCTGTATTTATAAGTTTTCAGGCTATCTATAAACGAGCGATACTGCCAGGCCAGCCTGCCGGCAATTACGAGCTTCATATTGCTCTGCAATCTTTTTTTAAAAATTGAAAATGCTTTTAGCAGGTGCATCAGATTTTTGCGGGGATGAATAGCTCCAGTATATAAAAAATATTCTCGGCCTTCGGTGTATTTATTTTTTGTTGCATTTTTTTCTTCATCAGTTGATGGCTGAAAATTTTTTTTTGAAGCGCTATAAACAATATCAATTTTTGCTTCATCAATTTGATACTGATTTATAATATCATTTTTTGAAAACTGTGAAACGGTGGCAATCGATTTTGCTTTATTCAAAAACCGTGGAATGTATTTTCTGAAAAAAGCAAGATGAGATTTTTTATGAAAATCGGGATAATGTAAAAAAGCCAGATCATGCACGACTATACATTGTGGTACTTGAGTTTTTAATGAGCAAAACCCATCGGCCGATAGAAATACATCTGCCTTAAATTTGTTAAGTATGCGTGGTATTTTATATTGATACCAGTATTTCCAAAGCAAGGGATGACGGGCCGGCGGTGTAGCCACTACAGGTATTATATTTTCGGCAAACACAAATCTTGTGTCAAATGCCCTGTCAAATATGAAAATAAAACGATGTTCGGGATGCTTGCGGACAATGAACTTTAATGTTTCATACATAAAATTACCATAGCCCTCTAAATAATCAGCTAATAAAAATCTTGCATTAACGGCAATAGTCATGGCGGCAAAGGTATGTTTGTATGTATTACTTCTTTTAAAAAGGAGAATCCACAGGCATTTTTCTTGTGATGTTTAAGAGAAATACGACTTCATTTTCCTATTGTATTACAAAATATCGCCACTTATTTTTAACCCGATTTTCAAATCACTGATTGAATTAGAAAAGAAAAATTCAGTATCAAATATTTTCATTTTCCGGAAACTTGGTATAGAATTTGCAAAATATTTAAGCCGAAAAGAATAAAATCTTTAATAATTATTTGATATAGAAATGCTGGATGGTGGATGATTATAGGTGGCCACCATACCCTGCGTCAATCAACGATATTCTAAACGACCTCTTAGGTGGAAGAGGATGGTGGCTTGTAAAAGGGGCCTTGGTTCGGGGCCCCTTTCTTTTTTTAGTATCTGGCTGAATCTTACATCGTCGCAAATTCATTTTTTTTTACATTCTTTATACTTCAAACATCTTTATCTACATTTGTCGCCGCACCTAATTTCATTTCATGGATTATAATACTACAAGAAACCATCTGACAATGCGTGAATATGGCCGGCATGTTCAAAAAATGATTGAGCATATTCTAACCATTGAAGACCCCGAGCGGCGCCAACGCAATGCACAAGCTGCCATTGAATTAATGGGATTCCTCAATCCACATTTGAAAAACGTAGAAGATTTCAGACATAAATTATGGGATCATCTTTTTCTGATTGCCGATTTTAAACTGGATGTAAAATCACCTTACCCCATTCCTACAAAAGAAAATCTGAAAGCAAAGCCTAAACCGCTGCCTTATCCCAAAAGACATCCCAAATTTTCTCATCTTGGCAAAAATCTGGAGAATGTTATTAATAAAGCCTTGGTAGAAGAGAACCCCGAAAAGAAACTGGGTTTTGCTAATGCGGTTGCTTATTATATGAAACTGGCTTATAATAACTGGCATAAAGAAATTGTACAAGATGATGTCATTCAAAGTGAACTGGACAATATCACTGATGGTCAACTTACATTTACCAATACACCATTTGTAAAAGCCTTTCGTCCGCAGCATGAAAACCGCGGTGGCGGCAGCTATGGAAAAAGAGGCGGAAAATTTCAACATCGCGGCGGCGGTAGAAATGACCGGCGTGATAACCGAAACGGAAATTTCAAAAAGAAAAGATATTAACTACCTACCCCGCATGGGGTTTTTTTATATTTGCTCAGCATATTGAGTCTAAATTTTTCTCTTTCATTTAAGGATTGAAAATTAACTATGTATTCCTTTGAAGTAAACGGAGGTCGCAAACTTTCAGGCGAAATCAAACCACAGGGTGCAAAAAACGAAGCCTTGCAAATCATCAGTGCCGTACTACTTACATCAGAAGCGGTTACCATTAAAAATATTCCCGATATTATAGATGTAAACCTATTAATAGAATTGCTGGGTGAGATGAAAGTAAAAATTAACCGCATCGGCAGCGATACCTGTATTTTTCAGGCAGATGATGTAGATATTGACTATCTGCACAGCGAAACATACAAAATGAAAAGCGGCAAACTGCGTGGCTCAGTTATGCTGGCCGGCCCCATGCTGGGCAGATTTAAAAAGGCATTTATACCCAAACCGGGTGGCGATAAAATAGGCCGCCGCAGGTTAGATACACATATTATTGGGTTTGAAAAATTGGGCGCAAGTTTCAGTTTGAATAAAGACGGCTTTTTTCACATGGTTACCCAAAATGGAAAACCGCTTCAGGGCACTGATTTGTTATTAGATGAACCATCGGTAACCGGAACGGCCAACATCATCATGGCGGCAGTGCTTGCCAAAGGCACAACTTCAATATATAATGCTGCCTGCGAGCCATATATTCAACAGCTCTGTCGAATGCTAAACGCAATGGGTGGCAAAATTGTAGGAATAGGCAGCAACCTGCTTACGATTGAAGGTGTAGCTTCATTGGGCGGCACCACACATAGTATGTTGCCCGATATGATTGAAGTAGGCTCTTTCATTGGGCTGGCTGCTATGACGCAAAGCGATATCTTGATAAAAGGAGCAGGTGTAGATCATTTAGGTATCATTCCTGAAAAATTCAGGCAACTGGGCATTCAATTGAATTTTAAAGGCGACGATATTCATATTCCCGAGCAGGAGCAATATGAAATACAATCATTTCTGGATGGCTCAGTAATGACCATTTACGATCATCCCTGGCCGGGTTTTACACCCGATTTGTTAAGCATTGTATTGGTGACAGCTATACAAGCCAAAGGCTCGGTTTTGATTCATCAAAAAATGTTTGAAAGCAGATTGTTTTTTGTAGATAAATTGATTGATATGGGTGCCCGCATTGTACTGTGCGACCCTCATCGTGCAGTTGTTATTGGATTAGAAAGGGAACAATTGCTAAGAGGTATCACAATGAGCTCGCCTGATATCAGAGCCGGTGTTGCTTTATTAATTGCAGCTTTAAGTGCCGAAGGAAAAAGCATTATTCAAAATATAGAACAAATTGACAGAGGCTATCAACAAATTGATGTAAGGCTTAGAAAACTGGGGGCTGATATAAAGCGAATTTAGCATAATCACTTTTATTGATTGAAGTAATAGTTGTAAAAAAAATGACACTCGATATTTTTGAATATAAGCCCACATTGGAAAATGAAAGAGTACGATTACGTCTGCTGCGGGCTGATGATATTGAACACTTACTACCTTTTTCGCTGCAAGAACCGGAAATTTGGAATTATAGCCTTTCAACGGTGGCCGGAAAAGATAACCTGAAAAAATATTTGGATACTGCATTAAAGGCTTATGAAGATAAGAGAGAATATCCTTTTATTGTTTTTGACAAAAAAACAAATCAGTATGCCGGCAGTACCCGTTTCTATGATATTCAACAACCCAATCTGACTACACAACTGGGCTATACCTGGTATGGAAAAGCATTTCAACGTACAGGGCTAAACCGACATTGCAAATTACTTTTACTGAGTTTTGTTTTTGAAAAATGGGGATTGGAGCGATGCGAATTTCGGGCAGATGCAAAGAATGCAAAAAGTATTGCTGCTATGAAGGCCATAGGTTGTGTAGCAGAAGGTATTCTGCGCAATCATTTGCCGCTGAATAATGGAAATAGAAGGGATAGCATTGTATTAAGCATTTTGAAACACGAGTGGGAAAATGAAGTAAAGAATATACTGCTGAGCAAAACAAAATAGTGTTCAAACGATTGTAAGCATAATTTCCGGTCAACATCAACAAATATTTGGCTTAAATAAGTTACTTTAGTCCCGAATAATAATTTAAGAACGAGTTTACAAACAGCCCATGGAGTACGAAATAAAACAACAAGATAAATTCAAGTATATTGAAGAAGGCAACGGCGAGCCCCTAGTTTTGTTGCACGGGCTTTTTGGCGCCTTAAGTAATTTTAAAGATCTGATTGAATATTTCAGACAACATTACAAAGTAGTGGTGCCTATGTTACCATTGCTTGAAATGGATATTTTGCATACATCCGTTGGCGGGCTGGCAAAATTTGTTCATAAATTTCTTGAAGCAAAAAATTATGAAGGTGTTCATCTATTAGGAAATTCTTTAGGCGGGCATGTAGCATTAGTTCATACCTTAAAACACCCGCAAAGAATCAAATCATTAATACTTACAGGCAGCTCAGGCCTTTTTGAAAATGGAATGGGCGACAGCTATCCCAAGCGTGGAGATTATGAATACATAAAGAAGAAAACCGAACTTACTTTTTACGATCCCAATACAGCTACAAAAGAACTGGTAGATGAAGTATATAGCATTACCAACAACCGCATGAAGGCGATCAAAATAATTGCACTGGCAAAAAGTGCCATTAGAAATAACCTGGGCGAAGAACTGAATCAGATAAAGCAACCCACGCTATTGATTTGGGGCAATAATGACATCATTACGCCGCCTTTCGTAGCACAAGAATTCAATAAACTCATACCCAACAGTGAGCTTCATTTTGTAGATAAATGCGGACATGCACCTATGATGGAAGTACCGGATGCGTTTAATGAAATTCTGCATAAATTTTTAAAAAAGCAAAGCGAGCCTGCAACAGTTAGCTGATTGTTGTTGTCTTTTGCTTAGTTGAACTCGTGATTTGATAATTAAAATTGGCCGCTATCCATGTTGACCCATGAACTACTTTCTCAAACAATTCCTTTTTTAAGATTAAGCGACAAAGTTTATCAGGCTCTTGAGTTGATGAATGAAAACAATGTAACACATTTACCGGTTGTCAATGGTTCTCAATTTTCCGGATTGATAAGCGAAGATGATTTACTTCAGGCAGAAAATGATAATGCTCTTTTATCTGCGATGGAGCAATCTTTCTCAAATATTTGTGTAAAGGAAGATGAACATTTTTTAAAAGCGGTAAAACTGGCTGCTGAAAATGGAGTAAGCGTGGTGCCGGTTGTAAATGAAGAAAATGAACTAATTGGCTCGGTTGCTTACAACGATTTGTTGAAATTTTCATCAGAGTTTATGAGCCTGGGCGAGCCCGGCGGTTTAATTGTATTGGAAATGGAGAGCAATCAATATTCATTTAATGAAATAAGCCGGATTGTGGAAAGTAATGATGCCCAAATAACACAGTTAAACAGTTCCAACGATCCTGCTACCGGAATGATGCAGATTACAATTCGTATCAATAAACCTGAAATTTCTGATTTAGTAGCTGCTTTTCAGCGTCATGAGTATAATGTAAAACATTTTTTTGGCGAAGAGTTATACACTAACGAATTGAAAAGCAATTACGATAACCTCATGAACTATCTCAAAATATAGTCTTCGTATTTGTATCTGTATATTCATTTGTTTTTGCCCTTATCTTTAAGGCCACATGCAACGGCTATTGAGAAATATTTCATTTTTATTTTTTTTGATATGCATCTGTCATAGTACGTATGCACAAATGAGTAATGTTGCAAATACGGACGATGGTAAAAACCTGTCGGCAGGTCTGGTTACTATCGGAAATATTAAAATTACCGGCAATAAAAAAACAAAAAGCAATATCATATTGCGAGAAATCCCTTTTAAGCCGGAAGACAAGCTTACACTTTCTGATCTGGTTACAAAATTTGAAACGGCACGTAAGCAATTGATGAATACATCACTTTTTCTATCCGTTATAGTAGCATTGGCTGATACGGATGGCGACCGGGTGAGTGTTTCTGTAAATGTAAAAGAGCGTTGGTATTTGTTTCCGCTCCCTTATTTTAAGCCGGTGGATAGAAATTTGAACCAATGGTTGTTTGAACAAAAAGGAGGATTGGACAGGGTAAACTATGGGGCTAAAATATTATACAATAACGCCACCGGAAATAATGATAAGTTCAGAATGTGGTTGATGAGCGGATATACAAAACAAGTTTCATTGAGCTATGATAGAATGTACATAGACAAGCAAATGAAATGGGGGTTGAATGCAGGATTTGCCATGGGAAAAAACCGGGAAGTAAATTATAACACGGTAGATGATAAGCAGGTTTTTTTAAAAGACCCAAATACTTATCTGAGAAATTTTGTAAATGTAAATGCCGGGCTCTCTTATCGAAATGCAATCAATACCCGTCACTATTTCGGAATAGGTTTTACAGCAGAAGAAGTAAAGGATACCGTAGTTGCATTAAACCCATCTTATTTTAAATCGGGCAGAAAAAGTATCAGCTTTCCTTCATTCTATTATACTTTAAACTTTGCCAATCTGGATTACATACCTTATCCAACAAAAGGATATGCGGCAAAAATTTCATTTCAAAAAAAAGGTATTATTAATGCAATCAACCTTTGGTCATTAAATGTAAATGGATTGGGTAGCTGGCATCTTTCTCCAAAATATTTTTTTAGTGCAGAAGTATTTGGCGGAATCAAGTTGCCATTCAAGCAGCCCTGGTTCAATCAAAAATTTTTGGGCTACGGCGAAACTTTTATGCAAGGCTATGAATATTATGTAATAGATGGTGTAGCCGGCGGCTTTACAAAAGCAACACTATCCAGAAGACTATTTGATTTTAATCTGGGTCTGCCACACCAAAAAGGAAGGGCCGGAATTAAAATACCGATTCAGGTAATCGGAAAAGTATATGGCAATACGGGATATGTGCACAACCCGTTGCCGGGCGATAATGGCCTTTCCAATAAAATGTTGTACTCAGGCGGGTTTGGAATCGATATTCTTACATTTTATGATATTACATTCAAGATAGAGTACACTTTCAATCAGATAGGGCAAAACGGTTTATTTTTACACCGCAAGACCATCTTCTGACAACAAACTAATATATGAAGGCAGCTATTTATAGCAGGGTAATGGTGGATGAACAACGAAACGACATTCAGTCTTTTTTTGATGAACTGGGGCATCAGCAAATCATTCCGGTTATACATCAACATTTTTTTGAAGAAATAAAAAATATCATCAACCTTCCGGCTGATGCCACCACATTTACCGGTGCCGATGATTTGACCGATGAAGTTGAATTCATCATCAGCCTCGGTGGCGATGGTACTTTATTAGATACCATAACACTGGTGCGTGATAAAGACATTGCCATCATGGGAATCAATTTTGGCCGTATGGGTTTTTTGGCCAGTATTGGTCGCGATGAGCTTCGGGTAGCCGTAAAGGCAATGGTACAGCGTACTTATGTGGTTGATAAAAGATCGCTTATACACTTGGAATCAAGTCTGCCCTTGTTTGGTCATGTACCTTATGCGCTCAACGATTTTTCGGTACATAAACGGGATGTGGCTTCTATGATAAAAATTCATACTTACCTGAATGGTGAATTTTTAAATACTTATTGGGCTGATGGGCTGATTGTGGCTACCCCTACGGGATCCACCGGTTATTCTTTAAGTTGCAATGGCCCGGTGGTATTTCCCGATTCTGATAGCTTTGTAATTACTCCGGTTGCACCTCACAATTTAAATGTGCGACCCATAGTAGTGCCCGACAGTACCATTATTTCATTTGAAATAGAAAGTCGTGCCGATCAGATAATTTGTGCTTTAGACTCAAGAAGACAACTGGTGAGCAAGGATGTGCAACTGGCTATAAGAAGAGAAAAGTTTGATGTAAATCTGGTACGCTTAAGCGAAAATAATTTTTTGCAAACCTTGCGCAATAAGCTTACCTGGGGGCTGGATAAGCGGAATTAATCGCTCCACAATAAAAGAAATTCCTATTTTTATCGTTCTAAATAATCCTAAACCTCATTTTTAAGGATATGATGAAGAAAATAGCAGCATTTGTACTCGTTTTAACTCTTTTAAATAGTAAAAAGATTTCTGCACAGGAGGCTATAGTGCAGGTAGGTGAGTTTGGTGTGGGTATTGGTGGTGGCCATTATTTTGGAGATTTAAACACCCGTGCCCGACTCAATCGTACTAAAATTGCAGCTACGGCTTTCTTCCGTAAAAATTTGGGTAATTATATAGCTGCCAGGCTGGGAGTAAGTTTTGCGCAATTAGGTTATTCCGATCAATATAATTCATATAACGATTATATGCTTCGCCGCAACCTCAGTTTCAATACCAAGGTTTGGGAACTTACCTTACAAGGCGATTTTAATTTCTTTCGTTTTATGCCCGGCGATCCGGCATTTAGCTTTACACCATACATTACTTTAGGCGCCGGTGTTTTCAATTACGATCCTTATGCTTATTTACGGGGAGCAAAAGTTTTTTTAAGACCACTGGGCACCGAAGGGCAGGGGAGCACCGCACCCGGTGTTGCTAAAAATAAAAAATACAGTTCAATGGGTATTTGTATTCCCTTTGGCGGCGGCTTTAAGTATGCCCTCAACTCAAGAGTAAATATTGGTTTTGAAATTTTGCACCGCTTTACAAATACCGATTATATAGATGATGTAAGTAAAACCTATGTAGATCCTGCCATCTTCCCACTCAATCCCGATGGCAGTTTGTCTGATGCTGCTTTGTTAAGCGACCGTTCTTATGAGTTGGGCACTCCCATTGGCAAACCCGGCATGGCCCGTGGCATGAGCAAGCAAAAAGACCAATACATAACGGCCATGTTTCATCTTACATTCAATTTGCAATCTTACAAATGCCCTACGGCGAAGTAAGAAGGGATAGGAAATCATGAACATTGAACAGGGAATGATGAATGATGAAGGGGGGGAATAATGAATGATGAGCAAGAAATGCTAAATGATGAAGTAGGCGGAAATAATGAATGAAGAATGAAGAGATAGTCCGACTAGCAAAATACTGGTTACTATTATTAGTTCGTTTTATTAATTTGTGTTGAAGAAATTGCTATTAAATGTAATTGTAATCTATTATTTTTTTTACCTTCCGCATCTAATCCTCAAAAACTAACGTCTTAAAAAGCGAACAGCATCAATGAAACCCACTGCAAAAAACATTTTATTATCTGCATTTGCCGCCGGGGTTGTTGTATTTATTGCCTGCCGGAAGACAGATAAATTTACCCCCCCCCGAGACAGGTGATAGCATAAACGCGATAGAACAAAAGTTCTTCAATACACACCGCACTGCCGATGCATCAGAAAAAGCCATTGTTGAGTATATGAAATGGCAAAATGACAAACTGCATTTTGT
>ERZ795041.48-NODE-48-length-48231-cov-4.479284_pt1 | contig 48231 bp, 45 predicted proteins | sample MGYA00375125_ERZ795041 | MGnify/ENA primary metagenome ERZ795041 (study PRJEB30170, sample SAMN03074214) | activated sludge metagenome | biome: Common Effluent Treatment Plant; feature: Wastewater; material: Activated sludge; isolation source: activated biomass in a...
CATAATTGCACACAACGCAAAGTCATGATACTATTTTAAAAGGAATAGTGCTTGCGGTGCTTGCCTGTTTAATCTTGTCGGGCAATTTTATAATTGCGAGAGGCGTTGTTAAAAATATTCCGCCCGTTACACTTTCATTTTACCGATGGCTTACGGCAGCAATTTTTATATTGCCGCTTGCATGGAAGTATGTAAAAGACGATATAACCATTTCGATCAAAAATCTCTGGATTATTTTATTGGCTTCTGTAACCGGCGTTAGTTTATTTAATACATTTATTTACATAGCAGGCCACTACACCACCGCCATCAATCTTGCCATACTGGGTACTTGCACCTCGCCGGTAATATCAGTATTGCTGGCTCGCATTTTTTTAAATGAAAAAATTACAAGTTTACGGCTTTTGGGTATGCTGGTTTGTATTGCAGGAATTTTATTTTTATTAGGAAAAGGAGATTTTGAAAATCTGAAAAGTTTTCGTTTTACAAAAGGCGACTGGTGGGTATTGGCTGCAGCTTTTGCATTTGCCGTGTATAATATTTCAGTAAGGAAAAAAGACAAAGCAATGAAGCCAACCGGCTTTCTTTTTATTACTTTCCTATTGGGCACCTTGATTTTACTTCCTTTTTACATCATAGAATGGCAGCATCAGGGTGGTTTTGAATTCAATCTTCAAAATATTTCAGCAATATTGTTTCTGGGCTTAGGCGCTTCTGTCATTTGTTTTTTGATATGGAATAAATCCATTCATATTCTGGGTACAGGCCGTACTGCATTGTTTGGTAATCTGATTCCGATTTTCAGCAGCATAGAAGCGGTTTTGTTTTTAAATGAAAAGATAACATCAGTACATATCATTAGTTTTATCCTGGTTATTGCCGGCCTTATCATTGCAAATTTTAAATCAGAAAAAAGAGTTTAGTTTATTTAATGAGCAAAAAAATAATTATAGTAGGCGCCAGCTCGGGTATAGGTGAAGCTATGGCATTACAATACGCAGCTATAGGACATAAAGTAGGCATAACAGGCAGAAGAACAGCTTTATTGCAAAACATTAAAATGCAATTTCCTTCATTAATAGAATATGAATGTTTTGATGTAACCGGCGATGAGAATATTCAAAAACTGGAAATGCTGATTTCAAAACTGGGTGGATTGGATTTAATCGTAATCAGTGCCGGCTGGGGCCGGCCTTCGGAAACGTTGAACTGGGATATTGATAAAAAAATTACCACAACCAATGTAAATGGCTTTATTGAAATAGCAAACTGGTCATTTAATTATTTTGTAAAACAGGGGCATGGAAAAATAGCAGCGATCTCATCCGTAGCAGCCAATCGCGGCAGCAGCTACTCTCCTGCCTATGCCGCATCCAAGGCTTTTGAATCTATTTACTGCGAAGGATTATCCATCAAAGCCCGCAAACTAAAAAAGGAAATTTATATTACCTGTATTGAACCCGGTTTTGTAAATACAGATATGGCACATGGTGGCGATAAAATGTTTTGGATAGCCCCGGTTGAAAAAGCATCCCGCCAAATAATAAAAGCCATAGAAAAAAAGAAACGAAAAGTTTATATCACAAAACGCTGGTGGCTTATTGCCAAATTAATGCGCTTGCTACCATATTGGATTTATCGTAAATTGGGTTGATACAATCGCTTCTATACATCTTAACATTTCATTTAACCATTTCGGTACAAGTTGCACGGTGTTTGAAACGTTACTAACAGGTGTGAAAAACAATGATTTCCACCCATGAACAACGAAAACTAAATTTGTATGAACAATTATTACGTAATGCAGCTTACACAGGAAGACAGACGCAGAAGAACGGAAGCCGGTTTTATTACCGCAGGCTTTATCGCTTTTGTATTGCTTTGTATGTTTTTGGTAAAATGGAAAATTCCTGTTTTTGTAGAATCAATAGCTGATCAGGGAATTGAAGTTGAACTGAATCTGCCTGACGAACCTGAAACCCTAGCTAATGCTGATGGTGGTGGTGGTGGTGGAAATCCTGTACAAGCTGTAGGTGAAGCGGGCATAGCCAAGCATGTACCACAACCTGCCGGTGAGCCTGAAGCATCAAATGCACGAACTGATATAACCGATGATAATAAAGAAGCTCCTGCTTTACCTAAAAATGCGATTGTAAAACAGGACGCCAAAAAAACGGTTACTTCATCAACTGTAAAAACTACACCTAAACCGGTTGAAGAAACACCTGCCCCCCGCAATCCTAAAACTGTGATGGGCAAAACAACAGCCGGAACAGGTAAAGGCGGTGGCACAGCCGATGATTTTGATCGAAGTGGTGGCCGTGGTAATGGATCAGGCGTAGGAAATGGCAATGGCGCAGGTGGTGGTAGTGGCAATGGTTTTGGTGGCGGAAATGGTACAGGTGGTGGTGGAGGCAATGGTCCTAAAATAGTACGAGGCGATCGTAAAATTGTACGCTACTATTCCTTTGATGGTGATCTTGCAAAAGCTGTTATCTATGCCAACATCAGCGTATCGCCAGAAGGTGTAGGTAAATTTTTAAGCATTGCAAAAGGATCTACCAACACAAGTGCAGCTTATAAAGATGCCGTAGTGCGTTACCTGCAGAATATCAAATTTGATAAAAGCGACCATGAATCCATGTTGACTGTTCAATTCAACTTTAAAGTAAACTAATTATATTTTCGGACGGATGATGGGGTGCCCGATATTTTCGTGGCACCCTTTCTTATTTTTGTACTCATGACTTATCAGGATACTATTGATTATTTATTTACCCGGTTACCCATGTTTAGCAGAATGGGTGCCGCAGCTTATAAAAAAGACCTGAACAATACATGGGCGCTTTGCGAGTTTTTAGGAAATCCGCAATCAAAGTTTAAGTCTATACATATAGCCGGTACAAATGGAAAAGGCTCTGTCAGCCATATACTGGCTGCTATTTTTCATAAAGCAGGTTATAAAACGGGCTTATACACTTCTCCACATTTATTTGATTTCAGAGAGCGAATAAAACTAAGTGGCGATAGTGGTGGATTAAAGGAGATACCTGAGCAATTTGTTATTGACTTTACAGAACGTATAAAGCCAGAAATCGAAAAAATTGAACCCAGTTTTTTTGAAATAACGGTAGCCATGGCTTTTGAATATTTTGCAAATGAAAAAGTGGACATTGCCATTATTGAAACCGGACTGGGAGGCAGATTAGACAGCACGAATGTTATAACTCCTGAGCTTTCAGTAATTACAAACATCAGCGCAGATCATACCCAAATGCTGGGCAATACCTTAGCTGAAATAGCAACCGAAAAAGCAGTCATTATAAAAAACGTAATTCCCATAGTAATAGGTGAAACCAATATTGAAACTGAAAACGTTTTTCAAAAAACGGCTTTAGAAAAAAATGCCCCTATCTTTTTTGCCGACAAGACAAGAGCCGTTGCTGACTGGAAATGGGATCATCATTTACTAAACATATCTGTAACACAGCCGCATCAGATGGACAGTAAGCAATATCAGCTTGACCTTACCGGTCTTTATCAAACTAAAAATCTGTTGACCGTATTAGAAGCCGTAACACAAATGAGCAATCAGGGCTGGCAGATAGCCGAAGCTGATTTGCTGGAGGCTTTGCAGCACAGTAAAAAAATAAGTGGATTAAAAGGCCGTTGGGAAATATTAAACAGCCGAGATCCTTTGGTAATTGCCGATGTTGCACATAATGAAGCCGGCATTAAAGAATTGGTAAAGCAAATTGAACTTACTCCGCACCGAAACTTGCATATCGTTTTTGGCATGGTGAAAGACAAGGATATTGATAATGCCTTAGCCTTACTCCCCAAAAATGCAACCTATTATTTTACCAAAGCGCAAATACCCAGAGCGTTGGATGAGGAAGCATTGCAAAAACAGGCGGCAAGGCATCAGCTTCGGGGCCAAGTTTATTCCAATGTAAACCTGGCCTTGTACGCCACTTCGCTACATGCGAAAAAAGATGATTTGATCATTATTTGTGGCAGTATCTTTTTAGTAGGCGAAGTATATCCGCAATGTATTGAGGCCATTTGGGGAGGCGGGCCAAAGGCTTCAACATTTGAAAACATAATAAACTTAATTTTGCATTTGCCTTAATACTTCAACTCACCCAATTTCTCCAGCGCATAAAGAATACAGCTGACGTGCATGGCCTGTTTTATTTTATTCTCACGAAGTAGTTGTTTCAATTCTACAATGCTAAGAATTACAATTTCAATTTCTTCTCCATTATCAAGGTTTTGCTTTGCTACGCTCCTGCCACCCCGGGCCAGATACATGTGAAGCACATTACTATTGGTGGAAGTGTTGGGCGATATATTTCCCAGGTATTCATAAGATGAAAACTGATAACCGGTTTCTTCTAATAACTCCCTTGCGATGGCATCTTCATTCGATTGATCAGTAGCATCTACACAGCCACCGGGAATTTCAATGCCAACTTCTCCATAAGCGTGTCGGTATTGTTTTACCATTACTAATTTTCCATCTTCGGTAAGCGCCAGCGCACCCACCCAGGGCGAAAAATCGTAAACGTAGTATGGGTCAATTATTTTTCCTCCCGGAGTTTCGCATTTTTCTTTGCGTACTTTAAACCATAGGTCGTTAAATAAATATTCAGAAGAAAGTGTTTTCCATTTCATTTGCAAATCTGTTTGAAAATTTTTTCACCATTTCATGCTTTCTCTTAGCGCAGTAATATGAGCTACATGATGCCTGCCATGCCAGGCATACAAGCCCAGTAGATACCAAAGCCGCATGGTCTTTTTTTGATCTGGATGAAATACGGTACGGTTATTCCATTCATCATCACTTACATACTTCAATGCTTCGTGCCAGCGGGTGTGTAAGGCATGTAAAAGGGTAATAGAAATATTTATGGGCAATTTTTCTACATCATGCAGTTTTGTCCAGGCATTCTCATCATAAGGCTTTATTGTTGGGTTTTCTTCAGTCAAACCCAGCTTAAAACGGATATAAGCATTCATGTGGCTATCGGCTATATGATGCACCAGTTGATGCACCGTCCACCCTCCTGCCCGGTATGGTGTTTGCAATTGAGCTTCATCCAGGTTGAGGATTGACTGCTCCAGCAATAGAGGCAGAAACTTGATATCAGTCAGCCACTCTATTTTTTGCTCAATAGAAAATGGTTGTGGCTCATATACGCCAATGGGATACCGTGGATCCATATTTTGAAAATATTACTTTACAACTTCCAGCAACTCCACTTCAAATACAAGTGTTGCGCCTCCCGGAATATCATTGCCCGCACCACGATCGCCATAGGCAAGGTCAGAGGGAATCCATAGCCGCCAATGACTTCCTTCCTTCATCATAGGCAATGCAACCTGCCAGCCTTTTATTAAGGCACGTAAAGGCGCTGTAAAGGGCTGACCTCTTTTAAAAGAATTGTCAAACTCTTTTCCATCCAGCAAGGTTCCTTTGTAATGCGCTTTTACACTTTCTGAAACAAGCGGCATGGCTCCGGTTCCTTCTTTGATTACTTCATATTGTATGCCACCGGGCAATTCTTTTACGCCGGGCTTCGAAATATTTTCGGCCATAAATGCGGCACCTGCAGTTTTTTGTGCTTCAATTTTTCCGCTCATAAATGCTTTTAGTTTGTTTTGTATGCTCATAATTATGCTTCTCTAAGTGAATGTCCGGTAAGGTGAATAAATACATCTTCCAAATTGGCCAATTTCATTTCTTTGGGTCTTTCAAATCCTGATGCTACCAAATTATCAATTAGTTTATCCGGTGTGTCCAGCGCTATTATTTTTCCTGAATCAATAATCGCTACCCGGTCGCAGAGATATTCTGCTTCGTCCATATAATGTGTCGTGATGATAACGGTTGTTCCTTTTTCTCTGATGTTTCTTATTAATTCCCACAGGCTTCTTCTGGCCTGCGGATCAAGTCCGGTGGTGGGCTCATCTAAGAAAATAATGCGTGGCTTATTTATTAAAGTGGTGGCTACAGAAAACCGCTGCCGTTGGCCTCCACTCAGCTCTTTTACCTGTGCCTTTGCTTTTTCTCTCAGGTTAACAGAATCGAGCAACTCCATTGCATCTACTTGCTGATTATACAATCCACAAAAAAGTTCAATCAATTGCACCAGATTCAAACCGGGATAATAGCCACTCGTTTGCAATTGTACGCCAATGATTCTTTTTATTTCATTTGGATTTTTATCTAAATTAAAACCATCTACCATCACCTCGCCACTTGTTTTTTGCCGAAGTGTTTCTATAATTTCAAGTGTTGTGGATTTTCCGGCACCATTGGGTCCCAGCAATCCAAAAATTTCTCCTTCTTGTACATCAAATGAAATACCTTTTACGGCTTCAAAGCTTCCGTATTTTTTTACCAGATTTTTTACTGTAATAATTGAACTTGGCATATTTAGTTATCTATTCGTTTAAACTTTGTTCAATATTTTATGTAGCAGGATTCAGATAGGTTTCTAATTCCTCTACCATTTTTTTGCTGCCAATAAATAAGGGTGTTCGTTGATGCAGTTCGGTAGGTTCTATATCCAGAATTCTGATTTTGCCATTGGTAGCCTTGCCGCCTGCAACCGACATGATGAAGGCAAAAGGATTACATTCATACAACAATCTGAGTTTACCTTTTGGTTTATCGGTAGTGCCGGGATACATAAATATTCCGCCTTTAATCAGATTGCGATGTACATCGCTTACCATGCTGCCAATATAACGCTGCGTATAAGGTCCGCCGTTTGTTTTGTTTTTATTCTGACAGGCATCAATATATTTTTTCACCGGCTCTTCATATTGAAAAAAATTGCCATGGTTTACCGAATATATTTTCCCATTCTCCGGGCATTAAATTTCCGGATGGCTCATAGTCCACTCACCTATTGATGGGTCTAAAGTAAAACCCTGCACGCCTCTGCGAGTGGCATATACCAACATCGTAGAAGAACCATAAACAATATAACCCGCTGCTACCTGCTGATTGCCCGGTTGTAGGAAATCTTCTTTTGTAACCACTGTACCCAATGGTGTTTTTCTTTTATACACACCGAAGATGGTGCCGATGGAAACATTCACATCAATATTGCTGCTGCCATCCAAGGGGTCAAACACACAAACGTATTTTGATTTTACACTTTTGGCATCATCAAAAGGAACAAAATCGTCAAGCTCTTCGCTGGCTATTCCTGCACAGGCAATACCATGGCTGAGCACGCCCATAAATTGTTCATTGGCATATACATCCAGTTTTTTTACTTCTTCGCCCTGCACATTTACAGTGCCTGCATCGCCAAGAATATCTACCAGACCTGCTTTATTCACTTCAGTATTCACTCTTTTTGCTGCTAACCCAATATTTCGCAACAAATGAGATAATTCTCCGGTAGCATTAGGGATATCTCTTAGTTGTTGAATGGTAAATTCATCCAGCGTTTGTACCTTACGGTTTACATTCATAATGGCCAGTTTTGCAAAGCAAATTTAAGAGAATGAAAGCATGTACCGGTAAAGTGATTTTGCAATTCATAACCGATTAATCCCGACTTTTGCAAACTTGTAAAACGGAATAATTCAAGCGCAAAATGAAAGTTTTCAAATTCGGCGGGGCCTCCGTCAATAGTGTAGAAAGGGTGCAGAACCTGGTTGACATATTGCAAAATTATAATGGCGAAAAATTACTGATTGTGGTATCGGCCATGGGCAAAACAACCAATGCCCTTGAAAAAGTGGTTAACGCTTTTTATGAATCAAAAAACGCTGAAGCATTAGAATTATTTGCCACTATCAAACGGCAACACCTCAACACAGCAAAATACCTGTTGGTATCCCATTTTTTATCCTGCGAAAATCAGCTGCGAGATTTTTTTACAGAGGCCGAATGGTTGTTGCATGATAAACCGGTGAAAGATTATGATTATTATTATGACCAACTGGTATGTACCGGCGAATTATTTTCAACCTGTATCGTCAGTCATTTTTTAAACGAAAAAGGAATTAGTAATAAGTGGATAGATGTACGAGATGTTTTCAGAACGGATGATGATTTCAGAGATGCGGACATAGACTGGGAAATTACCACGGCCAATGTGCGAGATAATATAAATCCGCTTTTTGCTGAAAATAATATTGTTTTAACGCAAGGTTTTATAGGCGCAACCGATGAAAATGAAAGTACCACACTGGGCAGAGAAGGCAGCGATTTTTCAGCAGCAGTATTTGCCAATTTATTGGACGCCGAAAGTCTTACGATATGGAAAGATGTAGAAAGTGTAATGAATGCCGATCCCAAGCAATTTTCGGATGCTATACCTATACCTGTATTAAATTTTAATGAGGTAATAGAAATGGCTTATTATGGAGCGCAAATTATTCATCCAAAAACGATAAAGCCGCTTCAAAATAAAAACATCCCTTTATTTGTTAAAAGTTTTATTGATCCTGAACTGGCAGGCACCATCATTCACAATAAAGTGGTACATCAGCTACCCCCCATCATTGTACTAAAAGAAAATCAGGTGATGCTACAAATGAGTTCAAGAGATTTTTCATTTATCGGCGAGCATTATATTGGAAGGTTGTACCAGTTATTTGAATCATTGCATTTAAAACCAAATCTAACGCAGAATGGCGCCATTAGTTTTTTATGTGTATTTGATGACAGAACAGAGAAATTAGAAAAGCTGGCTTTGGATGCATCTGCATTTCTGGATGTACAGGTTATGAGAAACCTGTCATTGCTTACCATACGACATTTTCATAAGGAAATATTTGAAAAGCTGACTATAGATAAAAAAATATTATTGAGACAACAAACACAAACTACCATTCAGGTATTGATGCAGTAATATTATTTTTCAACCGTTACAGTTTGTATCATTTTTTTGGCTACCGGTTTATCATTGAGCAGTGCAGGTTGCCAGTGTCCCATTTTTTCCATTCGGGTTATCAGTTCATCCATCAGGTCTTCATCGGTAGTGCCTTTCAATATCTTAAAATTTACAGGTACACCATCTTTATCTACAATAAATTCCACCTGAATGTATGATTTCGTTACTCCTTCGGGAAGGAATGTAGCCAATTCTTTACCTAATTTATCCAGATACTTCATCAAGTCATCTTTATCTTTTCCAAACTTTGGCCATTGATGTACGGCTGAAGCCGGATTGAGATTTGATCGTACAATATGTGCAACGGGAATTCTTTTTGGTTTGACTTGTTTTGTTACTACCTCTTCACCCTTTTGTTTTTTTGGCGGTGCATCATTAATCAAGTACTCTCCTTTTGGCCCTATCATCACTACCGGTAACTGCTTGTATTTTTCAAAATAATCATAAGCATCTTCAAGCCGGTCGGCAAATTTTTTTAATCCTGCATCATCTTTCGTTAATGTTTCAAGATACTTTACACTTTTTTCTTTATTGAACCTTACCGGGAAGATATGCACCGGAATAAAATCCTGCCCTTGATCCTTGGCATAGCTTGCCAGAATATAAAGTTCATCAATCTGCTGATCGGTAATAGGAATGCAACCCACGGTAACGCAGCTGCCATGTATAAAAATTTCGCTGCCGGGTCGTAGCGAATCGCTTAATATTTTATCCGAAGCATTGGGATAGTTGAGCCCCAATGACAAATAATAATTGCTCTGTGGATTAAAAACATTGATATAATAAAAACCTTCGGGCACCTGATAATCGCCTTCCATTCTTTTGGGGCCCAGTGTACCGGCCAGTGCACATACTCTGTAAGTTTTGAATAATGTAAACGGCTGGCTGATTTCATCCTTCACCCATACTTCCAATTGTGCATCAAACTTAAAAGAACGGATATAAATATATTTTGCAGGCCAGGCAAGCCCTGCTGCCGCAAACTGTTTTTGTAATGTATCTTCCTTTCGTTTTAATGCTTCCTGAGGTCTTGCAAAAGTTTTTTGATAATTGATAAACGAATACGAAGTGCTACCGCTTTTTGAAGGTGGCTGCGCCATGATGCTTTCGCCAACAAAAAATATCAATAAAAGTCCAAAAAAATTTTTCATAAAATAGCTCCTGATTACAACGCCTCAAATTATAATTTATGCGAAAATATTGTTTAAAATAGTTTTAAAGATATGTTGATAAAGGTAAACAAAAGTGAACCGGAAAAAGGTTGCTGATTTTTTGAAAAAACAATACTTTAATTAAGCATTTGGCAGATTTATTAATGAATCTGTTTTTCATAAGATTTTTTTGCAATTGCCCGAGTCTTATTTCTATGGGAGTAATCTCTCCTTCACAATAAATGTTTCCTTAATATTGCAAAATTTTTAAACCCCATCAGATGTCAATAAGTGCAAAATTAAATGAACGTTGCGGCGGCCTTTGTGAGCTATGCAGTACAGAAGAAGCTACCATTGAATATACAGTATCGCCCAGACCGGATGATGCAATTGAAAATCAGGTAGCTATTTGCCGCATTTGTGCAGATGCAATGGAAGCAACAGATAAAGGATTTCATTGGCGTTGTCTGGAAGGCAGCATTTGGAATACGGAGCCGAGTGTACAATCATTAAGTTACAGAATTTTGCACCAATACAAAGATGAAGACTGGGCCTCCGGTACCCTTTCGGCGGTAGAAATAGATGAAGCTGTAATGCAATGGGCATTAAGCGCCTTTGAAGTAGCGGAAGTACATAAAGATGCTTTTGGGAATGAATTGCAAAACGGCGATACCGTAGTACTTACTAAGGCGCTCAATGTAAAGGGAACCAGTTTTACTGCAGCAAAAGGAACCATTGTAAAGCGTATTCGTTTGGTACCCGATAATACAGAACAAATAGAAGGCAAGATAAATGAGCAAACTATTGTTATTCTTACTAAGTTCGTGAAAAAGGGATAAGTATCAAATAACAATGTCAGACTAATTATCCGACTAAATAAAATCCCCCTAAAGCAACATTGCATTTTGAAATTTCAAAAAGGCAGGCCGGAGTTTCTGTTTAAAATTGCTGCTATTAAATCCTATGAAAAAGATAGCGATATTTGAGCTACCAAAAAATTAAGGATGCTAATGGATGATTTGCTTATTCAAAAAATAAAGGAATACGTAAAGTTGAAAGAAGCAGACTTCGAACTGTTGAATGGCTATTTTCAAAATAAACAAATTTTAAAAGGTGATTTTCTTTTTAAAGAAGGAGATGCGGTACATCATGCAATTTTCGTAAAATCAGGATTGTTCAGAACTTATTTTATTGATGAGCAAGGCTCGGAACATATTTTGCAATTTGCACTGCCCGGATGGTGGACAGGTGATTTGGGTTGTTTTATTTCCGGAGAAACTACTAAATTTTTTGTAGAAGCTTTAGAAAATTCAGAAGTTCTTTTTATTTCAAAAAGCGCATGGGATGATTTATTAATCAAAGCTCCTTTCTATTTAGATTATCATCGCAAACTGCTTGAAAAAGGTTTGGCGGCTACACAAAACAGGCTACTCGAAGCCTACTCTACTGATGCTACCAAAAAATATCTCCAACTATTAAAAACCTTTCCCGACATTTTACAGCGTGTGCCTCAATACATGATTGCTTCTTATCTCGGCATGAGCCGGGAAACGCTCAGCCGGGTTCGAAAACATATCAGCAATTCAAAATAATACCGAAAAACCTGTTTCCTTTTTTGTGACATAAGTCAATGGACAGGGGTATTTAATAATCGACTTTTGCTATCAATAATTCAAGCAATTGATGATGAATGCTGTAAGTAAAATATCATAGCTGCATCATCTCAAGCGCAATATTTAAATTCAAAAAAGCAATTTTTATACATAATCATATCTTAAAAAAAATAAATCCTTTTTATAAACAATTAAAATAAACTATTATGAGTACAATTAAATGGAACATCGATCCGGTACATTCACAAATTCAATTTTCAGCAAGACACATGGTCATCTCCAAAATCAGAGGTGAGTTTGAACAATATGAATCTTGGCTTGAAACAAATGGAGAAGAAATAGAAAATGCTACTGCTTTTTTCTCTGCAGTTACAAGCAGTGTAAACACAAAAAACAAAATGAGAGATGATCATTTGCGATCAGATAGTTTTTTCAAATCAGAAGAATTTCCTAACCTGATTTTTAAATCAACTTCACTAGAAAAGAAAAATGACGAAGATTATGTGCTAAAAGGTGAAATGACTATCAGAGATGTGACCAGGCCAATAGAATTAGCCGTAGAGTTTGGAGGTGTTATTACCGACCCTTATGGATTGCGCAGAGCCGGATTTTCTATCTCAGGAAAATTAAACCGTAAAGATTATGGAATGGTGTACAATGATTTAATCGAAGCCGGTGGCGCAGTTGTAAGTGATGAAATCAAATTGGATTTGCACGTTGAGTTTACACACCAACCAGCATAACAAAAATATTAACTCGAATTTCTACCGCCGTTTGCGTGGTAACAATTAATAAAACAAAAAATTATGGACAACTGGTTAAACAGCTTACAAACAGCAACTCCGCAGGAAGGATTTGAACTCGCCATCAAATTGGCAAGAATGGGCGTTAAATATACACAACCGGATATGGAAGTGTTAAAAGCTGGCAGAAAAGAATATGCAGGAAACGCAGAATTTCTGATTAACGCATCTCAAGTTATAGCAATACATTATCAAACTATTGCTAAAGCGAATAACTATTGGAAAGATTAAATCATGGGAAAACAAATTATAACCATCATCGGAAGTACAGGGACCATCGGTAGTGAATTGGTGGATTTATTATCAAAATCAGGTGCAACAGTTCGTGCTGTAATGAGAAACATTAGCCGTGTAAGAGAAATTCCCCGGGTGGTATGGATGCAGGCAGATGTGAGCGATGCTTCGTTATTAGATGGAATATAAGCCGGAACAGATTGCTTGTTTATATTAACAGGCAATCATTCAGGTTTTGGGAAAACCCAAATAGAAATTATCAATGCAGCAGAAAGATTAGGTGTAAAACAAGTTGTAAAACTTTCTGCATTGGGATAACTTATTTAAATCAAAGTTTTCCTTTTGAAGGAGTAGTCATTGCCTTGTTTTTCATTCTATTGAGCATTGGGTTTATTTATCCTAATTCCGTTTCAAGGGCATTATCTCCTTTCAAAGAATTGTCAGGCTCTGCTTCAACCATGAATGGCTCATTTATGATGGCCATGAGTGCAATCATAACCGCCGTTGTGGGATCATTGGGGATGTTAATGCCATTTGTAATGTTCGCAGTTATGACATGCGCAAGCATATTAGCGATACTGATTTTTAGTATTGCAAGAAATTCAAAATGATAATAGAAACTAAATAAACAATTATGAAATTTGGAATAGGCATGTTTGGTGATTTGAGTTACCATTACGAAACAAAAAAATATCAGGCTCCTGATTTGCGCCTGAAAGAAATTGTAGAAGAGATAAAATTAGCCGATGAAGTGGGGATTGACATTTTCGCCATGGGCGAACATCACAGGGAAGATTATGTAGTGTCGGCTCCTGAAATTATGTTGGCAGCATTATCAACTGTAACAAAAAATATTATTCTTTCAAGTGGCGTAAATGTGCTCAGTTCTACCGACCCTGTGAAGTTGTATCAGGATTATGCCATGATTGATTTGCTTTCAAGCGAGCGGGCAGAAATAATGGCCGGCCGAGGAAGTTTTATTGAATCCTTTCCAATCTTTGGCCAAGACCTAAATGATTACAATGAACTTTTTACAGAAAAATTAGACTTGTTGCTCCAACTAAAAAAGAATGAACCTCTCACCTGGGAAGGAAAGTTTCGTCCGGCTTTGGAAAATCAAACCATTTATCCGCAACCCAAAAGAGAAATCCCGGTTTGGATTGCTGTAGGCGGCACGCCTCAATCTGTTCAGCGAACAGCATTATTAGGTTTGCCGATAATGTTTGCCATTATCGGAGGAGAAGTAAATCAGTTTTTGCCGCTGGTTGAATATTATAAAGAACTATACAAGAATGCGGGACATGATATAAACAAAATGGAAATCGGTATTCATTCTCACACTTACGTAGCAGGAACCGGAGAAGATGTGATTTCGGATTACTATCCAGAATATTCAAGGCACATGAATAAATTGGCTAAAGAAAGAAACTGGGGCGGTGGGCCTTTTACCCAATCAAAGTTTGAAGCCGGCATGAGTAAACAAGGCGCTTTGTTTATGGGAGCGCCTGAAGCAGTGGCAGAGAAAATTATTCAAAGTATTGATCTATTTGGATTGACCCGTTTTGTAGCTCATTTAGATGTAGGTGGCCCATCGCACAAGGAATTAATGCGGACAATTGAATTGTACGGAACGAAAGTAATTCCAATGGTTAAAAAACATTTTGGAAAAAAATAAATTAGGTTTTATGAATAATGCACAATCACCGGAAGATATTCCAAAACTATTTGTAGAAAATTGGAACCAACGCAGGCCGGATTTAATGGCAGCACTTTTTGAAGAAGATGCCGACTTTATCAATGTAGTCGGGTTATGGTGGAACAATCGTAATGATATTTTAAAAGCACACGATTACGGATTAAAAGTAATCTTCAAAGATTCTGTATTATCCATCATTAATCTTAAAACAAAGATGTTGTCTGATACTTCAGCCGTGGTGCACGCCAAAATGAAATTAGAAGGACAAACACCAATCGCCGGTGAAAAAGGTGGTGCAAGAAAAACTGTTTTTTCTTTTATCGTTAGAAAAAAAGAAGATGGGATTTGGTGGGCTGTATCTGCACAAAATACAGATATTGTTGGTGGAGTGGAAACCTATATCCGCACAGCAGATGGAAGTCTAAAACCAATAGATTACCGCAAAAAATAAATCAGCGGCATTGGAAATAACCATCATAACTTAAAAATTACTGAACTTATTTGTTTGCATGAGTACTAAGGCATCTTCTATTACAAATTCCCCCTCGCCCCCTGCTCTCTTTCCAATGCTTCAAACAATGCTTTGAAATTGCCTTTGCCAAAACTCTTTGCGCCTTTGCGTTGTATGATTTCAAAAAATAGTGTAGGCCTGTCCTCTACCGGCTTACTAAATAACTGAAGCAAATAACCTTCATCATCTCTGTCAACCAGTATGCCCAATTCTTTTAATGGCTCTATATCTTCATCAATATGCCCTACTCTGTCGAGCAAATCATCGTAATAACTATTGGGCACTTTTAAAAACTCCACTCCGCGGCTTTTTAGTTCCGTTACTGTTTTTACAATATCATGGGTTGCAAGCGCTACATGCTGACAGCCCTCACCATCATAAAAATCCAGATACTCTTCAACCTGACTTTTCTTTTTTCCTTCTGCCGGTTCATTTATCGGAAATTTTACATACCCGTTTCCATTGCTCATTACCTTACTCATCAGTGCCGAGTATTCGGTAGAAATATCGTTGTCGTCAAATGAAAGAATATTTCTAAAGCCCATTACGTCTTCATAAAATTTTACCCAAGGGTTCATCTGGTTCCATCCCACATTGCCCACACAATGGTCAACATATAAAAGCCCTGTTTCCGCCGGGTTGTAATCGCTTTTCCATTCTTTAAACCCGGGCATAAAAACACCTTTGTAATTTTTGCGCTCTACAAATACATGCACCGTATCGCCATAAGTATGAATACCGCTGAGTACCACTTCGCCGGATTCGTCATTCAATACAATCGGTTCCATATATGATTTGCCGCCACGCTTAGTCGTTTCTGCATAAGCACTGCGAGCATCATCTACCATTAGTGCCAGCACCTTTACACCATCGCCATGTTTGTAAATATGATCGGCTATTGCATTGTTGGCCCGCAAGGGTGTAGTAAGCACAAATGTGAGTTTGTTTTGACGAATAGCATAGCTTACCTTGTCCTTTACACCGGTTTCGGGTCCGGCATAGGCCAGGCTTTGAAAACCAAATGCTGTTTTATAAAAATGAGCCGCCTGCTTGGCATTGCCCACATAAAATTCTACATAATCCGTTCCGTGCAAAGGCAGAAAATCGGCTTGTGATGTTGTTGTATTTTTTGTTGCTGTAGCGGTTGACATATTGAATATTTTGAAATGAAAAATATAAAATCGGAAAAAATGAAATGTAGTGGCATTTCACCTGTCAGATACTTTCCATAGCCAATGCTTCCATCAGCAAGTAGAAACCACTTCTTTGGTCTTCAAATATTTTATGAGGATAATCGGGAAGCATAGAGCAAACCTACATGAAATTTTTCATACATAAAATACACAATAGCCGAATGAAAATTTTTTTGGACATTCATCCCGGCTAAAAAAAATATTCAAGAGAAAATTAATTAAAATCCAATGTATCGGCACCTGTGGGCTGACTATCTTTGCCCGGTGCAAAAAATAGGAATACTCGGCGGTGGCCAACTGGGCCGGATGCTACTACAAGCAGCAGCAAATTATCCGGTAGAAACGTATGTATTGGAAAATGATGCTGACTGCCCGGCTGCACATCTTTGTCATCATTTTTCGAAGGGCGATATCAAAGATTTTAATACGGTTTATCATTTTGGGCAATCGCTGGATGCAATTACCATTGAAATTGAAAATGTAAATATTGATGCGCTTGAAATGCTGGAAAAAGAAGGCAAAAAAATATTTCCCCGGCCTTCAGTGCTCAAAACCATCAAAAACAAAATACTGCAAAAGGAATATTATCAGCGTTTTCAAATTCCAAGTTCGGCCTTTGTGGTTACACATAATCTTCATGAATTAAAACAACAGGAAAATTTTTTACCGGCTGTACATAAAATTGCCGAAGGCGGATATGATGGTAAGGGAGTGCAGGTATTGAAAACAGCTGAAGAATTAACGAATGGATTTGATGCGCCTTCCATTTTAGAAAAAATGGTGGATATAAAAAAAGAGGTTGCCCAAATGATTGCGGTAGATGCAAATGGGAATACGGCGCTTTACCCACCTGTGGAAATGATATTTGATCCAGTTCTTAATTTATTGGATTATCAACTATGCCCTGCCGCATTAGAAACCAAAGTGCTTTGGAAAGTAGAGGCCATTGCACTTGCAGTTGCCAGAAATTTTAATTCGCCTGGACTGTTTGCGGTAGAGTTGTTTATTGATAGAAATGATAATGTGTGGGTAAATGAAACGGCACCCCGGGTACACAACAGTGGTCATCATACCATTGAAGCGCATTATTGCTCGCAGTTTGATATGCTTTGGCGCATTATGCTGGGCTATCCGCTTGGTAACACAAAAGCCATTCTTCCTTCTGTTATGGTTAATATTATTGGTGCTGAGAGTTTTCATGGCCATGTTGTTTATGAAGGATTGGATGAGGTTTTACAAATTGAAAATGCATTTGTGCATATCTATGGAAAAAAGGAAACAAAACCCGGACGCAAGATGGGCCATGTTACCATTATCAGTGCCGAAAAACAGGAGCTCATACACCAATCCAATAAAGTAAAACGTTTGCTGAAAGTAAGGAGCTAATCCCTTTATCCACTACCGCAGCCATTCATAATTTACAATCTTTTCGCTGCAAGTTTTTATTCCTATTTTCGTCTTAGTTTCATCTCTTTTATCTGCAATTTTTCTGCTTTTTAATTCAAAATTTAATTAATGAGAAAAATTTATTTATATATTTTTATCATCGCTCCCTTGTTTATTGCGGCTTGTGGCGGAAAAGATAAGAAAGGCAAAGGTGCAAACGCAAATAACGGCACTCCACAAAAACAACCACCGCTTTCAGTAGAGGCAATGATTGTAGCTTCAAGTACATTGAATGCACAAATAGAAATACCCGGAACCATTTTGGCAAATGAGTCAACAGAAATTCATCCGGAAAGCTCGGGGCGTTTGGTTTTATTGAATGTAAAAGAAGGTGCACTGGTGGGCAAAGGAACCTTACTGGCAAAACTTTATGATGGTGATATGCTGGCGCAGTTAAACAGTTTGAATGTGCAAATAAAAAAAGCAGAAGTGCAGTTGAAAATTGCACAGCAATCAGAAGATCGTTCAGCCAAATTATTGAAAATACAAGGAATCAGTCAGCAAGATTATGATATGTCATTGCTTCAGGTAAATAATATAATGGCCGACATCAATGTACTAAGGGCGCAGCAGGGAGTTATCAAAGCCAATATGACCAAGCTGAATGTATATGCACCTTACAGTGGAAAGCTGGGTTTAAAACAGGTAAGCCCGGGTGCATTTGTTACGCCGGCTTCTATAATCACTACCATCAGCCAGGTAAATCAATTAAAAATTCAATTTAATATTCCTGAAAAATACAGTGCACAGGTTAAAAAAGGACAGGCAGTTGATTTTACAATTGATGGTGTCAATAAATCATTCACCGCAACTGTACTTGCAACCGAAGATGCTGTGGAAGCCGATACCAGAAGTTTGGCTGTAAGAGCCGTGATAACTGGTAATGACCCTGCACTGGTGCCCGGTGCATTTGCAAAAGTAAAAATGGTTTTAGGAGAAGATAAGGATGCATTGTTGATTCCAAATGACTGTGTGATACCGCAGGGTCGTAAGAAAATGATTTTTTTGGCAAGGGGCAACAAGGCGCTGTCCACCGAAATTACAACCGGTGTAAGAGATTCGGCTAATATTCAAGTGCTCACCGGCATTCAGCAGGGCGACACGGTAATAACTTCGGGTCTGTTATTTTTAAAACCGAATGCTGATATAAAAATTTCTCAGATCAAAGCTAAAACGGCAGAGTAAGATTTTTTTTGACTTTTTAATAAAATAGAAAAACCCGCACTGGGATTTAATTATAATGAATCTTTCAGAACTTAGTTTAAAACGTCCGGTATTTGCAATGGTTTGTTCCATTGTAATTATCATTTTTGGAGCTATTGGTTATAAATATCTGGGCATACGTGAGTATCCGGCCATCGATCCGGCGGTTATCAATGTTCGTACTTCATACACAGGTGCCAATGCTGATATAGTAGAACAACAAATCACTGAGCCACTTGAAAAAGCAATCAGCGGTGTGCAAGGCGTTAAAAATATCACTTCCAATAGTGCGCAAGGCTCCAGCAATATCACCATTGAATTTGAATTGGGTGTTGATTTGGAAAAAGCTGCAAACGACGTAAGAGACAAAGTATCTCAAGCTTCCCGAAGCCTACCGCAGGATATTGATGCAGCGCCTACCGTTATAAAAGCGGACTCCGACTCAGATCCAATTCTTTTTATACAAATACAGAGTAAACACAAGAGCCTGCTGGAACTTACAGATTATGCCGAGAATGTGGTTCAGGAAAGACTGCAAACCATTTCCGGCGTCAGCGGTGTCAATGTTTTTGGAAGACGCTATGCCATGCGCATCTGGATTGATCCTGCAAAACTGACGGCCTACAAACTTACCATCAACGACATCAGACAAGCATTGGATAAAGAAAATATTGAATTGCCCGGCGGAAAAATAAGAGGCAATACCATGCAGCTGATTGTAAAAACTTATGGCAAACTCACCACTGAGGAAGATTTTAATAATCTAATCATACGTGAAAACGGAAGTTCTATTACTCGGTTAAAAGATGTAGGTGAAGCTGTATTGGGAACCGACAATGAAGAATCTGCTTCCAGAAAAAACAATGTGCTGTCGGTAAACATGGGCGTGGTAACACAACCCGGATCCAATCAAATTGAAATAGCAGATGAAGTATATAAAAGACTGGAAGATGTAAAAAGGGATATGCCGGAAGACATTACACTTGAAGTAGGATACGACAGAACACAATTTGTACGTAAGGCAATTTTTGAAGTAAAAGAAACGCTAATCATCGCAGTCTTCCTCGTTGTACTTATTATTTATCTTTTTTTTCGTGAGTGGACCATTGCCATTCGCCCCCTTATTGATATTCCGGTTTCGTTGATAGGCGCTTTTTTCATTATGTATATAATGGGATACTCCATTAACATTCTTACATTACTGGCCATAGTATTGGCAACGGGTTTGGTGGTTGATGATGGCATTGTGGTTACAGAAAATATTTTCAAAAAAATGGAACAGGGTATGAACAAGCATAAAGCTGCGCTTGAAGGTTCCAAAGAAATTTACTTTGCTGTAATTGCTACTTCTATTACACTGGCAATCGTTTTTCTCCCCATTATTTTTTTACAAGGCTTTGTAGGCAGGCTGTTTCGTGAATTTGGCATAGTACTGGCCGGTGCCGTTATGATATCTGCATTTGTTTCTTTATCGCTCACACCGGTACTCAATATTTTTCTTACCAAAAAAGATATTCATAAACATTCAAAGTTTTACAAACTGACGGAGCCATTCTTTGTGGGTCTTGAAAATTTATATAGGCGTACACTCACCGTTTTTATGCGAGTAAGAGTGCCCGCTACGCTTCTAATAATTGCAGCCTGTGCGGCAGCTATTGTTTTCATTGGTAAAAATCTTCCATCGGAACTGGCACCAATGGAAGATCGTAACAGAGTAAGAGCTAGCATTACCGGACCTGAGGGATCAGATTTTGATTTTACAGATAGAGTGAATTATCAGATAGCGCAACAATTATTAGATTCCATTCCCGAAAAATCTGTTGTACTGGGTTTTGCACCCAGTTTTGGTAGCGGTGGGTCCAATTCATCTTTCCTCAGTATGGGATTAGTTGATGCCGGTGAAAGAAAACGTTCTCAGGATGAAATTGCGCAACAGATGACGAGAATGTTTAAGAAATATAACAACGTACGTGTATTTGCGGTGCAAGAGCAAACCATTTCTGTGGGGCTGGGTGGCCGAGGCTCCTTCCCGGTTCAGTTTGTATTACAAAATCTGAATTTTGATTCACTGAAAGCAGTTGTACCCCGATTTATGGAAGAAGTGAGCAAGAGTCCGGTATTTCAGGGCTTTGATGTAAACTTGAAATTTAATCAGCCGGAACTTCAAATCAGCATCAACAGATTAAAAGCAAATGAACTGGGAGTATCCGTTATGGATATCAGTTCTACACTTCAATTGGCTTTAAGTGGTCGGCGCTTCGGTTATTTCATTATGAATGGAAAACAATATGAAGTCATTGGTCAGGTGGACAGGCAAGATAGAGATGATCCCATGGATTTAAAATCATTTTTTGTAAGAAACAATAAAGGTGAATTGATTCAATTGGACAATTTGGTTGATATGCAGGAATCCGCTAACCCACCTACCATTTATCATTTTAATCGTTTTAAAAGTGCAACGGTTTCGGCGGGGCTTGCCCCCAGCAAAACGGTAGGTGATGGCATTGCCGAAATGAGATCAATTGCCAAAAGAGTTTTGAATGAAACATTTTCAACTTCACTGAGTGGTGCTTCCCGCGACTATGAAGAAAGTGCCTCCAATACATCTTTTGCTTTTCTACTGGCACTGGTACTCATCTTTCTGGTTTTAGCAGCTCAGTTTGAAAGTTTTATCGATCCGCTCATTATTATGATTACGGTGCCGCTTGCATTGGCGGGCGCCATCATCACTTTAAGTGTATTTGGACAAACATTAAATATTTTTTCGCAGATTGGAATTATCATGCTCATAGGGCTGGTAACCAAAAATGGAATTCTGATTGTTGAATTTGCAAATCAGAAAAGAAAAGCAGGAGAAATGAAAGTAACTGCAGCAATTGGTTCTGCCGTTGCACGTATGCGCCCAATTTTAATGACCACCTTGGCAACAACACTTGGCGCACTGCCCATTGCTTTAGCCATTGGTTCAGCCGGTAAAAGCCGGATACCACTGGGTCTGGTTATTATTGGAGGCATGTTGTTTGCGCTGGTATTGACGCTCTATGTGGTGCCGGCAGTCTATTCTTTCCTTTCCCGAAAAAAGAAAATTTCTTATGATGAAATGGCGGCAGTAGCTGATGAAAATCCACCTGACTCCCAGTCGGCACCTAAAGATGATGCACATGAAAAAGTTTAAACTGATATTTCTGATATTTATTTCTGTCAATGCTTCGGCTCAATCGAAACTGATAACCATTGAAGAAGCGATAGCTACTGCCCTTCAAAATAATTTTGATATACAACTTTCAAAAAATGACTCTCTGGTGGCGGCGCTGGATTATTCGTATCGCAATGCAATTTTTTTTCCGCGTATCAATGCAACCCTGGGTACCAACTGGACAGGTAATAAGCAGAATCAGGAATTTTCTAACGGTACAAAAAGAGAAGGAAAAGTAAAAACCAATAATCTCAATTCATCGGTAGCAATCAGCTGGACGCTGTTTGACGGCCTAAAAATGTTTGCAACAAGAGATAAAGCCGCTGAATTAATAAAACTTGGCTCATTGGGAATTCAAAACCAGATAACCAATTCCATCGCTGCTGTTATCAATACTTATTACAACATTGTTCGCCAAAAACAAATGATAAAAGCAATAGATGAGCAAATGGCATTGAGCAGCGAAAGAGCAAAGCTTGCACAATATAAACTAGATATTGGCGTGGGTGCCAAACCCGATGTATTGCAGGCAAAAATTGATAATAATGCGCAAAGAGCTTTACAATTAGAACAAGAAGCCACCATGCGCCAGTTAAAAGAACAACTGATTCAACTGTTGAATTTGAAAGCGCCTGCCAGTTTTGATGTTTCAGATTCTATCCCGGTCAATACCAGTCTTACCATTGATGAAATAACAAAAGATATTGAAAAATCAAACCCTGGATTATTGATTGCACAAAAAGGAATTGATATTGCAAAATACACTTTAAAAGAAAGAAAAGCTGAACGTTGGCCCACCCTATCTTTCAACTCGGCTTATAATTTCAGCCGAACTAATAATAATGTGGCACTAAACCCGGCACTCCCTATTTTTAATCAGAATAAAGGATTGAATTATGGGCTCACTGCAAGTATTCCCATACTCAATGGATTAAATACCAAAAGACAAATACAACAGGTAAAACTAAATATCCGTTTTCAGGAGTTGGCTATGGAAAATCAGAAAGCAGAACTCTCTCTTGCCATTACCAATGCCTTCTTGGAATATGAACAACAAATGAAAGCGCTGCAGTTGGAAGAAGACAATATTGTATTAGCCAAAGAAAATGCCAGCATTGTATTTCAGGTTTATAAATTAAATTCTACCACACTTATTCAATTGAAAGAAGCCGAAAAAAGTCTGCAAGATGCATATACCCGCCTGATTACTGCACGGTACAATGCAAAACTTGCTGAAACGGAGTTGCTAAGGCTAAAAGGGGATTTAGTAAAGTAAATATCCTTCAGCTTTGAATTTGAAATCTTTCAGTACTAAATGCTGTTGCTTGCTGCATTTCTCATTATTTTTGAACAAATAATTGGAATGAATCCACTCATTGGTATCATTATGGGTAGCGACAGCGATTTGCAGGTAATGCAAGCCGCATCAGAAATTTTGAAGCAATTCGAAATTCCACATGAAGTTACCGTAGTGTCGGCACATCGTACACCCCATCGTATGATCGACTATGCTCAAAAAGCAAAAGAAAGAGGATTAAAAATTATTATAGCCGGTGCCGGTGGCGCAGCACATCTACCCGGCATGGTGGCATCGGTTACCACTTTACCGGTGATAGGCGTACCTATTAAATCTTCAAACTCCATAGATGGATGGGATTCGGTACTTTCCATATTACAAATGCCCAACGGTGTGCCGGTTGCTACAGTAGCACTGAATGCCGCCAAAAATGCCGGAATACTGGCTGCCGAAATACTGGGTATTTCAATTGAACCGATTGCTGAAAAAGTTGCGCATTACAAAAATGCAATGAATCAGGAAGTATTGGAAAAGGCCGGCAGAATGAAACAAGAGGGCTGGCAAAATAATTATGATTATGGCCAGTAAAACCAACTGCTTTCAATGTTTTATTATCGTTTATTTTACTGGCCATAATCATAACAACGGGCTGCAACCACAAAATGAAAAAGTCATCCATTGTTTCAAAAGCAATAGCCCACTACCCTTCTGCATCGGGAATTGAAATGGTAAATAATGAAATGTACATGATTGGAGACGATGCCAATCATCTATTAATCGTTGACAGTAATATTAATATCATTGACTCTATTCCTTTATACAGTTTTTCGGATAAAAGAATTCCCAAAGCAGTAAAAGCCGACTTGGAAGCCATGACGGTTTTACCCGATGGCAATATTTTATTGTTGGGTTCCGGTTCACTGGCGCCTTACCGCAATACGGCATGGATCATCAATCCCATAATCAAATCGAAAGACAGTATCCGATTAGATGTTTTTTTTAACAGACTGAAATCGTCGGAAATAAAGGAAATAAATATTGAAGGAGTTGCATCAGTTGAAAATAAAATCATTCTTGCAAACAGGGGCAATAAAAGTAATCCTAACAACTATTTGATCATAACCGAAAATGAGTTTTGGAAAAGCCAAAATGATTCTGCTTTTCATATTACCTCATTAACAGGTACAAATGGTGACACAAATTTTAACGGCATATCAGGCATTGCTTATAGTGCAAAGAGCAAACAACTCATTATGACTGCTTCTACCGAAGACACATATACCACGCATGGAGATGGCGCTATTGGAAAAAGTTACTTATGGATTATCAACGATATTAATACCAAATTGTATAATAACATATTGGCAATTGATAAAAAAATAGAATTGGATAGCGCATTTGCAGAAATAAAGGGCCATAAAATTGAATCTGTTACCATTCTAAAAGAAACCGAAGAGGAATATCATTTGGCGCTTGCAGCTGATGATGATAATGGAAGCAGCCATCTGTTCAAAATTATTATCAAAAAAGTTTAGGAGTTATTTCCAATATTTTCAGTATTTTTCTGATACCATTTATTTACCACAATCTGTCGTATGAGAAAAAAAATCCTTTCCGCAACTATCTTTCTACTGATAGCAAGTTTGCAATTGACACATGCACAAACACCATTGTTTGGAAGAGACAGTACCGTAACAGGTACTCAAACTTTTGCGTTGATCATGGGTATTTCAAAATATCAACATGTGCGGCCATTGAGTTTTGCAGATAAGGATGCCGAAATGTTTAGAGATTATCTGAAATCTCCGGGAGGCGGCAGCGTAAAAGACGGCAATATTTATTGTTTGTTAAATGAGCAGGCCAGTAGTATTAATTTCTGGACAAAAGGTTTTCAATGGTTAAAATCAAAAAAACTGCAGAAAGGTGATAAACTGTTTATCTACCTCGCAGGCCATGGTGATGCAATAGACGAAGATCAGTTTTTCTTTTTGAGTTATGATTGTAATCCGCAAGGAGATAAAAATAATTATCTGGTAGCCGGTACCATACAATTATTTAACCTGAAGAAAAAAATAGCAGATGAAACTGGCAAAGGTGTTGAAGTCGTTTTTGTAATGGATGCCTGTCGCACCAATGAACTGCCCGGCGGCCAAGAAGGGCAAAGTTTTTTAAACTCAGCAGTATCCGAAGCAAAAGCCGGCGAAATCATTATGCTGGCAGCCGCAGCGGGTGAGGAATCGCTTGAAGATGCATCAATAGGAAATGGCCACGGATTGTTTACCTGGTATCTGGTAAATGGACTAACCGGAGTTGCAGATTCAATTACTACTCCCGATAATCAGGTTACGCTTGAAGAAATTCAAAAATATGTAAGTAAGAATGTACCGGCTGTTGCACAACAACAGTTTCGACGCAAGCAGGATCCTTTTTTCTGTTGTAATGAACAAAGTGATAAAGTCATCAGTAAAGTAAATACAAGTTACCTGCAGCAATGGCTAAATGATCAGAAAAAAAGCAAACGAGGGCCCGGTAATTCTTTTGAAGGAGTGATGACTTATCGTCAAAGGAGAAATATTAATGCCGATACATCTTTAATTGAATCATACAATCTTTTTAACCGCGCAATCAGCAGTAACAGAATCAGCGGAAATAACTCGGCTGAATACTACTTTCAGCAAATGAGCAAGAGATTTCCGGGAACACCCTATACATTAGATGCTAAATCTTCATTAGCCGTAGAATTTATAAGTGCAGCACAAAAAAAGGTAGACCGGTTTCTTGCCTGTGGCGATAATTTATCGGCAAAAGAAAAACAGGAAAATTATCAGGCCGCCATAAAACTACAACAAGCCATTGAACTGGTGCGAGAAGATGATCCGCTATATGCTCAATCACTAATGAACAGGGTATATTTCTTGAAAGCCAGCGGAGATTTTGGGCCCAATGGTACAAATGGCAATACCAGCGATGCTTTTTCAAATGCATTTGCTGCACTGCGAATAGACCGTAACGGTGCTTACATACATGCCAGGCTTGCACAATTGCATTTACAAAACAATAATTTGGACAGTGCTTATTATTATGCAGATAAAGCAACAAAGATTGCCCCTAAATGGCCTTGCGCATTTACCATTCTTGCACAAATAAAAAAACAGCAACAACAAAAAAACCCGGATAATTCCAATACTAAAAAGCCAAAACTGCCGGGCAAAAACAGTATAGGTTTTACTATCGGTGGCGGATTGGCGCATGATGTTCCTGTATTTGTAAGAGATGCAAACTCACCTTTTTTAGGCGTCACAGGCAATAATAATCCAGCATTTGATCTGGGCATCATTTATCAGGCGGGTGTTGGGGGTATGGTAGATATTCGTCCTACGGTGCAAGTTGTTTTCGATGGTGGTGATTTGGTTTATGAACGGCCTCCTACTTCCGGTGTTCAATTTGAAACAATAAAGTTGGAAAACATTTCTGTAAACGCTTATGTCACACTTATTTTCAGATTAAGCAAGAACAGAATTGCACCATTTGTAATGCTTGGACCCGGGTTTAATTTTATTCTATCACAAGATAAAAATTCAAGAACAAATATTCCTGTCAAACGCGGTGTAGTTTTAGGAGATTTGGGTTTGGGTGTTGATATTGGCATAAAAAAGGCCGGAATTATTTTATCACCTGAAATAAAATATACAAGAGGACTAACAAATCAATACAGGGACGGCGGTACGATTTATACAAATGCGCTTTCGTCATTGAAAAAGCAGGGCTTTACATTTCATTTGTATATCAGGAAAAAATAAATATGTCATCGTGTGCCAATGCCACGAATCAATGCCATGGCCATGTTGCGTAGCCATGTTGCGTGTCCCCACGCAACATAACGTGACCTTATTGCGTGTCCTCACACAACATACTCTCATCACTCAAAATATTAAAACTCCTCCCACAAATCCTTCAAAAAAGCAAAATGCTTTTCATTTTTCTCATAATATATTGCAGATGAATACTTATAACCACAGATATCATCAGACAGAATCCAATGCTTTGCTAATGGATTATTATGAATATATTTTAACTTTTGTGCAGCTACCTTTTTTGTATATAATATAATAGCCAAAGAATCCCTTTGCCAAAATTCGTATCTTTTATTACTGGCATTTACAGCATACAAACTTAATTGATTATTATGCTCACGAAGCAACATTTTCTTAAACTGATGTGCTGTAAATTTTAAAAATGAACCATGAGAAGATTCTTTACCATTCAGTTCATTCACACGCCAGATCAGGTGTATATGATTTTGCATTATTACAAATGCAAAAACATCAATTTTTCCCGATTCTGATAAATGATTTAATGATTGAATTATAATATCCTTGTATTCATCTTTTTCCAATAATCGCAGCCATTTATTTATGGCTGCAGTCCAAAAGTAAATTTCTCCTTTTTCAACAGTTGATTTACGTCTGTATTTAAGAGAAGGATTATTCATAATAAATGAAAATAATAAAAAAAATATTATTGGTGCGGGGGACACGCACCAATGCCAGAGACACGCACCAATGCCACGCACCAATGCAACGAATCAATGCTACACCTCGCACAACACAACAAACTCTTGCTCCAGTGCCAGTGAGTGATTGTATAACGCTTTAATAAAATCACACCCCCACAGGGCGTAGAAATAGCTCAGGTTTTCTTTTCGCTCCTGCAAGCCATCGCCGGGAAATAAATGATTTCGTATTGATTGTATCTGATTTTGATGAGCCTGAAATTTTCTTTTTTCAGCTCTAAGCATTTTCTTCTCTAATTCCACGATTTTGTGCATCGCTTTTTCTTTTAAAGCCGACACATGTTTATCCAATGTTTTATCAATAGCTGATGCTTTTTTTTGCAACTGCTCATAAAGTGCCGAAATGGATTCTAATTGATTTTGTAAATTCAAATCATGCTCACGTTCTCTTTTTACAATCCTGTTCATCAACTCATGTTCGCTGTTAAATATTTCATCAATACCCAAACCCAGCTTTGCGATCTTTGCCGCTTCCTTTGAAGTAACCATTAAAAATGAATTGCGCAACACCAACACAGGAAAAGGAGTTTGATAGTACTCAAACAAATCTTTGAGTTGTAGCCAATAAGCTGTTTCTCCCCCGCCACCTATAAATGCAATATTAGGAAGTATGGTTTCTTGATACAAACCTCGCAAAATTACGTTGGGACTAAAATATTCCGGATGCGTATCAAGCAACTCCAGTATTTCATCTCTTGAATATTTCAAGTCAGTATTAAGCACTGTATAAACTCCGTCCTTTTCAACAATCCGTTCACGCAAATCGTCTTTCAAATAAAACAAATTGATGTCACGTGGATGGGCTTGTACCTTATATCCTGCTTCTGTAATTTTTTCGGTGGACTTTTCCACTATGGCTGCTGCTCCCCGGTTCACCAAATCATCCTCAAATATTTTTTTCATCTCTCGTTTTAAGGAAGTATTATCCGGCAGCAAAACGATTAGACCATATTCTTTGAAAAGATAATTTACAAAATAAAAAGTTGCATTTTGAATCGTCTCTCCTTCCCGGTAGCATTTTCTTAGCAGAGAAATAATTTCATCTCCATGCGGAAGCACTGCTAACTGTCCATGCATCTCATCTATAAGGGCCGTCATCTTTTTATCTATGTTCATTCTCCCAACGGCACCTGATTGAGATGTTTCCCAAACCATTTTTTTTCCATCAACAGAAATGTGATTTAATTCTTCCAGGTCGGCGTCTTCCGATCCGATATAAAACAGCGGAACAAATTTATGCTCAGGAATAATTGTATTAAGATGATCGGCTAATTTAATTGCATGCAGAATTTTATAAATAAAATAAAGTGGGCCGGTGAAAATATTGTTTTGATGAGCAGTGGTAATGGTAAACGTATCTTCAGACATTAATGCGTGAATATTATTCAATGTCTTTTCAGATGTTTCAATTCCTGCGTATTGCTTTTCTAATTCGGCTACCAGTAAAGCCCGATTAGTTTTAAATTGTTTTCTTTCTTCAATTGCATTTCTGATTCCGCTTACAGAAACCTGATGTTCAAAGAATGGCTTCAGCGCAGGCAATTGATCAACATAATCTAAAACAATTTAACTGAATTGATTGGATAGCCGATAAGGCAAGCGGCTGGGAATACAATGCATAACAGTTATAAAAATAAGCCAATAGCATTGATGTATAAAATGAAATTGACCGGACTTTATAAATTTTAAGAAAATCTTTCAACTGTAAATGGCTTTAAGTCCATAGCAGGTTGCTTTCCATTCACAATTTCATCAATCAATTTTCCCGTACCGGCACCCAAACTAAGTCCCAGCATTGAATGCCCGGTAGCAACGGTTACATTATCATATTTTTTTATTCTTCCGATATAGGGTAAGCCATCGGCCGAGCAAGGACGATAACCATACCATATTTTTTCTTTGGGTGGAAAAGGAACCTCAAATTCGGGATAATATCGCTTCACGGCATTTAATACGCCTTGCACACGATTCATTCGCGGAGGTGTTTTATGCGAAGTGATTTCCATAGTTCCACCAAAGCGAATTTTATTTCCACCCATGGGTGTTATTGCCGCTTTCCCTTCCAGCAAAACAGCAGGATAATTTACTTTGAAAGGCGAATCTTCCAATGTTACCGAATAACCACGACCGGGCATCATCGGAAGTTTTGTTTCAAGCAGTGCAGCCACTCCCCTGCTCCACGATCCAGTTGCAATAATGATTTCATCCCCTTCATATACATTTTTATTTCCGGTATATGTATTGATTGTTGACACCGATTTAATTTTCTTTCCCGATTTTTCAAACCCGACAACTTCTTCATTTGCGATAAACTGCAACTGCTGTTTTCTCAAATATTCATTCAATTGCTTCATTAATTTATTGGGCCAGCAATGTGCGTCGCATTTGAAAAGTATGGCACCCATTGCATTTAGTTTTGTTTGCGGCTCCAGTGCTTTCAGCTCATCCTGATTCAGAAGCAAAGTATCGGACAAACCCAATTGATGTGCTTTTTCTACTGTATGTTTTGCATGCTCACTTCCTTTTTCTGTTTGAAATATTTCAAGCAATCCTTTATGCTCATAAGCGAAGTCAAACTCAGGTAAGGCAAGCCATGATTCATATTCTTTTTGGCTGATTAACGCAATATCACGAAGCGGTGCCGCTGCATTTTCAACATGACTTTTGGTTGCGCTGCGAATAAACTTCATTCCCCAGTTTATTAAATTCAAATCAAACCTCGGTTGTACATAAAACGGGCTGGTGCTATTCCACATCCATTTAAACCCCTGCTTTACCACACCTGGTGTAGCCAGCGGAATAAAATGACTTGGACATATATAACCGCAGTTTCCAAAAGAACAATTATCAGAGAAATCGCCTTTATCAATTACCGCTACATCCCATCCCGATTTTTTCAAATAAAGTGCGGTGCTTAAACCGATAATGCCGCCGCCAACAACAATTGCTTTCATCGCTTACAAAATTTTTTATCTATAAAACCTGAAATCCATAAGCATAAGGATCATATTGTTTGTCAATGCTGATGATATTATGCCCATAAATTTTTGCCCAACCTTCAATACCCGGACGTATAGCCGGCTTACCATTTACAACGAGTTCTTCTTCTATACTACCCACAAACTTACTTCCAATAATGCTTTCATGTATAAACAAATCTCCCTTTTTCAACTTTCCTTTTGCATACCATTGTGCCATTCTAGCACTGGTGCCTGTACCGCATGGGCTACGGTCTATTGCTTTATCTCCATAAAAAACTGCATTGCGTGCCGTTGATGTTTTATCAAGCACAGCGCCTGTCCAAAGTATATGCGAACAGCTCTTGATGGTAGCATCATCAGGATGCACAAACTCATATTTCTCATTGATATTATTTCTCAATGCTCTTGCCAAGGCAATTAATTTATCGGCACTATAATGCTCAATCCCTTTGAAATTTTTTTGTAAATCAACAATGGCATAAAAATTTCCACCATAAGCCACATCAATTATGAGTTCGCCCAACTCTGGGCATGTTGCCGCAAGCCCTTCACTGTGCAGAAATGAGGGCACATTGGTAAGTTTTACGCTCTCAACTTTTTCATTTTTTTCTTTGTAAGAAATATAAACAAGCCCCGCGGGAGCTTCCATTATTACTATACCTTTTTCTTTGGGTACTATTAAACCTTTTTCAATGCCAATCGTTATAGTGCCGATGGTGCCATGACCACACATGGGCAAGCAACCACTGGTTTCAATAAATAATACAGCTACATCATTATGATCATCGTGAGGCGGATAAAGAATACTGCCACTCATCATATCATGTCCCCTTGGTTCAAACATTAATCCGGTGCGTATCCAATCAAAGTCCCTTAAAAAATGTTGTCTTTTCTCACTCATATTTTTCCCCTGCAAAACCGGGCCGCCACGCTGTACAAGCCTCACCGGATTGCCACAGGTATGTGCATCAATACAATCAAATATTGCGGCACTATTTGCTTTCAATTCAGGTACATGATAATCAACTAATGACATATCAAATAAAATTTATAAAAAACTATAGCTGAACAAAATTAAAATTGCTTTTTGTAAATTAGCATCCATTATGGATACTTACGGCAAGATACTTCTCTTTGCAATGCCTGCCTTTCTTTTATTGGTATTGTTTGAAAAATGGTATGGCTGGCGCAAAGGGTTTGATACGGTTCGCAATCTGGATATGATCAGCAGCCTGAGCAGTGGCGTAACCAATGTTACCAAAGACGTACTGGGGCTGGCTTTTGCTATCGGCATTTATCCTTTTATGTTGAAGCATTTGGCACTTACACACATAGAAAATACAGTGATTGTTTATATCATTACATTTATTATTATTGATTTTAATGGATATTGGGTTCATAGATGGAGTCATAAGGTTAATTTATTCTGGAACCTGCACGTCATTCATCACAGCAGCGAAGAGTTTAATCTGGCCTGTGCGCTCAGACAAAGTATTTCATCTTTCTTCAATTTTTTTACAGTGCTATTATTACCGGCTGCAATATTGGGTGTACCTGCCGAAGTGATAGCCGTTGTGGGTCCCATACAATTGTTTGCTCAGTTTTGGTATCACACCCGTCATATCAATAAAATGGGTTTTCTTGAAAAAATATTAGTAACACCCAGCCACCACCGGGTACACCATGCAGTAAATCCTGAGTATATGGATAAGAATCTTTCACAGGTTTTTATTGTGTGGGATAAACTGTTTGGCACTTTTGTAGCAGAGAAGCCCGATGTTCCTCCTGTTTATGGAATTACAAGGCCGGCAAGAACCTGGAATCCGATCAAAATAAATTTTCAGCACTTGTGGCTTATGATAAAAGATGCATGGAGAACAAAAAGTATAAAAGATAAATTTAGTTTATGGTTCAGAAGAACCGGATACCGTCCTGCCGATGTTGCCGAAAAATATCCAATTGATAAAATTGAAGATGTTTATCACTTTGAAAAATATGACACACCTACAAATACATTTTTTAATACTTGGACATGGTTTCAATTGGTGATGTTATTATTATTCATCAGTTACCTCTTTGGCAATATTGCTTTTATTAATAGTTTAAATCCGTATTATATATATTGGTATGGCGGTTTTGTTTTTGTAACAGTGTATGCACTTACTGATTTAATGGATGGCAGTCGATACTCATTTTTTTGGGAGCTCATCAGATGTGGACTTGGATTATGGTTGCTCTACAATCAGCAAGATTGGTTTGGCAGTTCACAATGGTGGTCTTCGGTCGTTTATCTCCTTTCTGCTTATTTTGTTTTCTCTGCAATCGTTACTGCCTTCATTGCTTTCAACCGAAGTAAGGAAATCAAACTTCAAACTGCAATAAATACCAACCCATCAACTTCCTGAATGTTATAATGCTAAGGCTTTCAGAAAATCACTTACCAAATAGCTAATCAGTTTCCCGCTGGTAGCATCAGAGCGGCCATCACTTAAACGGGTAGCTCCTTCACAAATATGAAGATAAGCGGGTTTGCTTTGCGCTCCGGTAAAACTCAGATATTTGCGTGCATGAACAGGTAATACACCTACCGGCGTCATTGCACTGCTCAATGTGTGTTCTATACAATCAATATCCAGATCAATACCACAAAGAGTTTCATCGGTAAAAGAAACCGCATGAGCAACGGCTTGTAAAAATGTTCTTTTCTCGTGAACGAAAATATCTTCAAAAGTAATACAGTCAATAAAAGGATTGTTCACCATATCCATCCATACATTTTGCTGAATATAGTTTTCATGTAATCCAACCACACAGTACTTCTGCAAGTACCCGTCATCTTCAGCATAACGAAAAGCATTACCACTATGTCTGCCTTCCGCAGGGCGATAGTCGGCATGCGCATCCAGATTGATACAATTAATTTGAGCAAGTGGTATCACACCGGCTTTGTACCAGCCTTTTGCGGCACCTTTAATGAGTGGATATGTATTGTTGTGCCCACCACCTATTGCAATGGGAACTTTTTTATTTTCTGTAATCAGTTTTACCAGATGTTCTACTTCGTCATCAATTGTGTTTACGGCATGCCGATAGGCTTCTATTTTTTCATCATTCGTTTTTGCAGTGGTATCAATTAGATATTGAATGTCGCCAAAATCATAATGACCAACCAGCAAAATATCGCCTCCATCAAAAAAATCATTACTTTGAATATTCAAAAAACTTTGCAGGAAGGGCACCCACAAAGTATCTGTTCCACCAATGCCATAATTGCCTTTGGCTCCCAAATCTTCCGGAATGCCAAACAACACATACTTGACCGATGCATTGCTGAGAGCAGATTGCAAATCTTCTCCTTCTTTTAATACCTGAATGCGTTCGCCCAGCTTGGTTTCAAAGCGGCGCAATTTTGTAAGCGATAGTAAATCTGCTTTGTTATACAGCTTCAAATGTGGCATACCCTCAAGCTTTGAAATGGTATTTATTTCTTTAGTTCCCGATTTTTCCATCAGTAATATTTATTATTTCTGCTTCTAAAGCTATGGCTTTCTTTTCAATCTCCTTTCCTTTACTCAATATTTCATTTACAAATGTTTTATCATCGTAGCCGGAAGCATTGATTTTTACATTCATAAATGCACCCAGTACTGCGGTGCGGGCACATAGTGCACCTACACAGGCATCTGTAACTGAATTAGGATTTCCCTGCTCGGCCATTGCCTTAATTACTGTCATACTATCAAAAGATAGTTGCATTACATTAAAAGGCACTTCGATAGCATATTTTGTAGCCTTTTGTATTTCATTTTTTCTTACAGCTTTCTCATCTTCGGTTGATTTGGGCAAAGCCATTGCCTGCATAATGAGATTGAACGAATGGGTATCCTCATCTACCAGCTTCAATAGTTCGTCTTTGATAGCCTGTCCTTTTTCGGCCCAATTGCCAAATTCTTCCCATCGTTCATCCCATCCCTTTTTGTGTGAAGAAAGATTGGCCACCATAGTGCCCAGCGAAATGCCCAATGTGCCCACATAAGCCGAAACTGAGCCGCCGCCGGGAGCCGGACTTTCACTCGCTGTTTCATTTGCAAACGCCGTCATTTTCATATTCACCAGTTTGCTTTTATCATTGTCGCGAAGCAGGTATTCAATAATTTTTTCATCGGGGTTGAATGGAGCTAATTCGTCAAGTCCCAATGATTTTACTGCAATTTTTATCAGTTCTTTTTCTGAAACCCCCGTTGATCTTTTTTGCTTGCGCAAAAAATATTTTCCCGCATCCATCATCGCTTTTAAGGGAACCAGCCCCACCAGTTCGCTGCCGGTAACCCGAATACCACGGGCATCGGCTTTGCGACATACTTCATCAAAGGCAATATGAACCGGCGTAACATGGATATTGGTCAGGTTAATGCTGATTTGCGCAATGCCATATTCTTCAATAAACCATCCGATTGCTTTTACACATTTCAAACTGCCGGGTTTATTTACTTTCACGCCGTTTTCCACCACATTTCTTCCGGCTTCTCTTACATCAAAAGCTATGGCATTGGCTCTGCGTGTAGAGGTGGTGTTGAGGTTTACATTATAAGCTACCAGAAAATCTCTTGCGCCGATAACTGTGCCGCCTCTTTTTGCATCAAATACAACAGGGCCAAAATCGGGTTTCCATTCAGGCTGTTTAATTTTTTTAAAAAAACCTTCATACTCACCAGCTCTGATTACCGATAAATTGCTTCGCTCCTTATTGGGTTGTGCTGCTTCATATAGAAAAACAGGTATCTGCAACTCCTCTCCCACTTTTTTTGCCAGCTGCTGAGAATAGCCGGCCGTTTCTTCCATTGAAATATTGGAAATAGGAATCAGCGGACAAACATCGGTAGCACCCATTCGCGGATGTTCCCCTTTATGTTTGCTCATATCTATCAGTTCACCTGCTTTTTTTATAGCCTGATAAGCCGCTTCAACTACTGCATCGGGTCGGCCTACAAAGGTTACTACCGTTCGGTTGGTTGCTTTTCCCGGATCCACATTGAGCAGCCTTACACCTGTTACTTTTTCTATTTCATCAGTAATTTGTTTGATAATACCCAGATCATTTCCTTCGCTGAAATTGGGCACACATTCTATCAGTTGCATAAAAACCGGATTTTGCTGCTAAGATATTGCTTAATTGATGGAGTAAGAATTCAAAATTTTTATACTTTACTTTTCACACATTTGGTTTATTGATTACAAATTCCACACTTCATTCTGTATTTTTGGAATGTATAAGATAAATAACAGCCTCAATTCAATTTTATGTCAACCACAATTAAATGTCCCAATTGCCAGCACGAGTTTGAACCCAATGACAGCATTCGTGAAGAAGTGCAAAAGGAACTACGCAATAAAATGACTGAATGGCAAAAACAACAGCAGCAAAAGTTGGACGAACAATTAATTTCTGAAAGAAATAAAATTCAAAAAGAAGCTGAAACCTTATTACGAAAGTCTATTGCTGCCGAGTTTGAAAACAAATTCAATCTTCAGGATCAAATAAATAAGGAAAATGAAGAAAAACTAAAACAAGCCAGGCAACAGCAATTGGAATTTTTGCAAAAAGAGCAACAACTAAAAAATAAAGAAGCTGAACTGGAGCTTGAACTTCAGAAAAAAATGAATGCCGAACGAGAAAAGCTGCAAGTAGATATCAAAGCACAGCAGGATCAAAAATTGACCGCAATTGAAAACGAATACAAGCTTCGTGAAAAACAATGGGAAGAAAAATTTGAAGCCCAGAAAAAACTGGCTGATGAAATGAAACGCAAAGCCGAGCAGGGCAGTATGCAAATGCAAGGTGAAGTGCAGGAAATTGCGTTGGAAGAAATGTTGCGTACCGCTTTCCCGTTTGATATGGTGACTGAAGTAGGCAAAGGCATTCGTGGTGCAGATTGTATTCTTACGGTACGCAATAATTTTGGTCAGGAATGTGGTAAAATCATTTTTGAAAGCAAGCGTACCAAAGATTTTGGCGGCGACTGGATAGAAAAACTAAAATCGGATTTGCGGAATGTTCAGGCTGATGCGGGTGTCATCGTATCGCAGGCATTACCAAAAGAAATAAATGGATTTGGAGAAAAAGATGGCGTATGGATTTGCGGCTTCAATGAAGTAAGACCGGTGGTGCAAATGTTGAGAGATGGCATTATAAAAATATCGGCCGCACTGCGAAGTCAGGAAAACAAGGGAGATAAAATGACTTTGCTTTATAATTATCTTACCAGCAGTGAGTTTGCCGAGCAATGGCGTGCTATTCGTGAAGGTTTTATGAGTATGAAAATATCCATTCAGAAAGAAAGAGATGCTATGGAAAAACTTTGGAAAGCAAGAGAAAAACAATTGGAAAAAGTGCTGTTAAATGCTACCCATATCCGCGGCAGTATTGATGGCATATCGGGACAAGATGTGGATTTGAATTTATTGACCGAGGGAGATGAGAGCGAGGAGAGGTAGAGGTTGAGATTCAGGTTAAGGTTAAGGTTGAGGTTGAGGTTGAGATTGAGATTGAGATTGAGATTGAGATTGAGGTTGAGGTTGAGATTGAGGTTAAGGTTGAGATTAAGGTTAAGATTGTTGAATGTAGTTGAATGTTGTTTAAAGTTGTTGAATGTTGTTATACTAATAAACTCATAAACTAATCAACTAATAAACCAATCAACCAATCAACTAATCAACTAACTAAACATCCCCCACCACCCAGGTAAGCACCAGCTCATCAAAAATCCGATACTCAATGGTAAGCGAAGCATGAGTTTTTGCAAAAAAACAGGTTATAGCTTCTTCAGATTTTTTACATGATGCTAATTGAATATGCTGTTTGAAATCTACAGCCCCTTCACCATACCATTTAAACACTGATTCCTTTGCCGACCAAATAAGCGTAGGTGTTCGAAAATTTGTACTTGTTGTTGAGCTATCATCCATTCCAAAAATACTTTTTTCCTGCTCTGTTATAAATTTATTGGCGATGCTCACTATTTTTTCTTTGGGTTCTTCTACATCCACCCCCACCCTGCTTTTACTACTTACGATAGCTGCTGCATAATCGCCGCAATGTGAAATGGAAAAATGATACCGTTCATCTGGCAAAAAAGGTTTGCGGGTATCAGCAATCTGAATCAGATCATACGGAAAATCGGGAAATAGAAACTGAAGCAAAAAACGCCCTGCCAGGTGTTGCAGCCGCTTGTGCGGATGTGTAACGTCTCTGTGTGCGGGTACATTTCGTTTAAAGAAGTCTTCCGTCTCTTCTATCTTCCACACACCCAAGCGGGTGAATTCGTTAATTTGATGTTGAAAAAATATTGGCATGAGTCATTCATTCGTGGGTAAATTGCCGGGCAAAATCAGATAAGTAAAGATATGCAGTTGACATAACTGCCGCAATATTTTATAAGTAATAGACAATTAAAAATTAATCAGACTATCCAAAAATATTCAATATGATTCTTTCCGATAAACGTATTCTTGAAGAGATAGATAAAGGTACTATTAAAATTGCACCTTATCACCGCGATTGTTTGGGCAGCAATTCTTATGATGTTCACTTGGGCAAAACGCTGGCAACCTACAAAGAGCACATGATTGATGCCCGCAAGCACAACACCATTGAATATTTTGAAATTCCCGATGATGGCATTGTGCTCTATCCGCATATATTTTACCTCGGTGTAACAGAAGAGTACACAGAAACACATGCACATGTTCCTTTTCTTGAAGGTAAGTCTTCTACCGGCCGGCTTGGAATTGATATTCATGCTACTGCCGGCAAAGGCGATGTGGGCTTTTGTGGACACTGGACTTTAGAAATTTCGGTAAAGCAACCGGTAAAGGTTTATAAAGGAATGCCCATTGGCCAGTTGATTTACTTTCCGGTGGAAGGTGAAATAGAAAACCCTTACAACAAAAAGAAAAATGCGAAATACACCGATCAGCCGGATAAACCGGTTGAAAGTATGATGTGGAAGAATAAGTTTTAACTATCAGTCATCCTAACTTTATTCCCAGGGTTCAGGTATTTCTGGAAATGCCGCATACGTTTCTCCAAATGTTTTCCAGGCTTCCAGCACGGTCCTGCTTTCATCAATAAAATTGCCGCTATAATGTGATGGCGAGTAGGAAAGTCTGTCGGCCTTCATTTGACTAATTTCTTCATCAGTCATTTGAAGAAACTTAAAGGCATCCATTTCTTCTTTAGAAAAACCATTAGCGCTTAGTTTCGTTTGGTAAGCCTGCATATTACTCTGTTTTAAATCGAGATTTCCTTTTGCCTGAGCCTGGAGTGCGGTAAGAAATTTATCCCATTTGTCACAAGCAATCAATAATGCATCACCTACTTTCTTTTTGTAATAAATAATTGCCTGTGCTTGTTTGTTTGTCCAAAAATCGTCGTTAGCCAGCTTTGCCCCACCCTGCTTATCATTGCTGCTCACCAAAGCCTTCATGAGGGAATGTGCATCTAAATAAGCTTCAATAAACTCATTTCCCGATTTGCTTAATGCGGGATTTTTAAAAGGCGTTTGTTTCAAACTTTTATAATCATAAGGAACTGCTTTTGCAAATTCCTTGTAGTTAGGGTCGGGCGGGTCGCCATTTAGTGCATCACTTATTTTTCTTCCATTTTCGGTAATAAAATCAAGAATATGACTGAACATATTTCCCGGCGAAAAAGGATTCACTTTATCTACAATAGTACCCAATGGATCAGTAGCCAAACCCAAACCATTTTGAGCATTGTCAGCCCCTTTCAAAATTCTGTTTGCTTTGTCTAATGCATCATTTCTATCTGAAGGATTTTGTTTTTGATTTGATGAACCCAATCGCTGACGAGGAGGCTTTGGAATAGCCGGATGATCTGCAGGATTAAACTCCTTTAATTTCCGATAAGGAATATTTATTTCAGAAAATTGCCCACCACTTTTACTGTTAGTTATTTGAAATTGTTTTTGGCCGGCACCAAAATAGCCATCATCCTTTACATAAATCTGCAATTTCATATATGAATAGCCACTGGGAAAATAACGAATATAAAAGCCCTGAGGCGTAAGTGACCAGCGACCCAATTTTACGTCTCTGCCACCTTCATCGGGCACCACACCGGCAAGTACGGCAACTTTTTCAAGGTCATCATATTTTGATTGGGCACTGCCTAGCATATTACGCATTTTGCTTTCAGCCTCTAATATTCTTTTAACAGGAGCAGGTGCTTTGCTCATAAGCTTATCCAATTCTTTTTGTGCTACTTTATTTACAATACCCTTATTTAATTCCATCATTTGTTTTGCATCTAAAAGCTTAGAAGCTGTTATCAAATACTCCTTTGGCATATCATCAAAATTGGCACGGGCAATAATTGCCCAAATCAATACCTGTATATCCCGCTGTGTAACTTCAGGATGTTTAATGCCATTCATCAACAAACCTTTGATAATATCTGCCTTGGGCCCTTCTAAGGGTGCATACGAATAACCATCACCATTTATTTTGGCCGGGCCATAAGTGCCGGCTTTCATACAATAACTTTTTAAATGAAACTCCCAAACACCGGGAAAAATATAGAAGGAACCATCAATGGCACGAGGCAGTTGATCTCCGGGCAAAATCACTTTGGGCTCAAAATCATCTAACTCAGGTGCTTCTGTTTTGGCATCTTCCAGACTGGTTGTTATGGGTTCTTTGCCCTTCAATACATTGCCTGCATCCGGTATTTTTTTAATATTCAAATCTTTCAACTTGCCAAATGGATTTTGTGCAAATGAAAAAATGCTTGAAACAAAAAGCACTGTGCAGCATAATGTTTTTCTCATGATACCATTTAAATTTTTACAAATCGGTTATGCAATCTATAAATCAAATCTAAATTAGCTGAATATCATTATTTGATGAAGAATAATTGAATGAGGTTGCTCATCTTTTATTGCAACCGATTCCTTTATATTAAAGCGCATCCTTACCATATTTTTTATAATACGCAATAAGCCATGCCACTACTTCATTATAACTTTTTTTGCCGGCCGGCTGATTATTGGCTTTTAAAAATTCACCATATCCTTCCATAATAATATCCTGCAATGGATTTGCATATCGCCTGAAAAATGCCCGATACTCTTTTACATCTTGCACCAACACGGGATGCCTTTTTTCCTGATATGATTTTGCAAGTACAGAATCCCTGCGAAACAATTCAGAAATCGTGTAGTTATACATATCAAAATAGACCGAGTATCTGAAAATATTTGATTCATAAGACCTGCAGGCCAGAAAGCCTACAAAATTGGCTTCATTTTCTTTGGCATAGCCCAACTGATGCGCAATTTCATGAGTTGTAACAAATGGTTCCAGAAATCGGGGAATGGTAGTATTTACCTGGGCTTCGCCCGAAAATGGATTATAATAACCCTGAAAACCAAGATAATTGCCCAGATAACTGTAAATAGATGGCTTTACAGAACGTGAATTGTACTTTAAAAATTGAAAATTTTTTGAGGCCAACTCATAAGCTTCGTCAGCCGAGGCAAACAAAGTTCTTTTCCGGTCAAATGAATCTCTTTGCGCCTCTTGTACAAATGCTGCATAATAATTGACCCGATTTTGGATGACAGATGCCAGCGTATCAAGGTCGGCATTGGAATAGGCTTTTACATCCAGTTTCAATTGATGGGCAATTCCCAGCCTGTTATAATTGAGACCCCAAAGCAAATTAAAACTTACATATAAAAATAAAATAAAAAATATAAACTGTTGAAGACCAGCAACCCAATAGGCTCTATTTGTTTTTTTTCTAACGATAGCTTTGATAAGCCTAAATGTCTTAATAACAACAATAAAAATCAGAAACGCATAAAACAGGTCGCCAATGCTGATGGGGAGCCAGCCAAAAAGCAATCGCTGAATACGGGAGATTACCGGATAGATCTTCAGGCTATAATTAGTTTCAACCCAGCTCGGATACCAGGAAGCCCATTTAATTAATATGGTGAGTACAATAATCAGTACCCAACTCCAACTTTTCATCAACCGGCCGAAAATACGTGCTATCAACTGCTGCAAGTGCTTAAAAATTAAAGGTTAATGTAAAGGGCTAAAAGTAATAAGTTTCAGGTAAAAAATTGAATTTCATATTCTGAAGTTGCTTATTTTACCTTACCTTTGCGCCCCGTCTCGATAGTCTTGTTCGGAGGCAGGAAAAAAGTTGAAAGATGAACCACCGCAGGGAGTTTTCCATACCATTTGTGGGGTTGAAGCCCGGAGTTCATGAATACAACTATATTATTGAAGATAAGTTCTTTGATGATTTTCAATCGCAGGATTTTACAAACTGTAACGCACAAATAAAATTGCTTTTGGACAAAAAAAGCAGTTTTATGATTTTAAAATTTGAAGTGGGCGGCAGTTTGCAGGTAGTGTGCGACCGGTGCAACAGCCAATTGCCACTTGAGCTTTGGGATGATTTTACTATGACCATAAAAATGGTAGAAAATCCTGAAGAGATGAATGAACAGGAAGACGATCCGGATATGTACTACATAGCGCAAGGCGAAAGCCATATTGATGTAGCCGGATGGATTTATGAGTTCATCAACCTGAGTATTCCCATGCAAAAAACTTGCAACTATGAAAACATGGAAGGGCCGCATTGCAACCAATCGGCTCTGGATATGTTGAAGAAAATGAATACCGACGAAAAAAAAGTCATAAAAGAAAACCCAATCTGGAAAGGGTTGGAAAAATTTAAAGATTTAGATTAACAATTAATATTTGAGTCATGCCAAATCCGAAACGCCGGCACAGCCAGCAAAGAAGCGCCAAAAGAAGGACGCATTATAAAGCCACAGCGGCTACATTAACTACTGACAGTGCTACTGGCGAAACACATGTACGCCATCGTGCACACGTAAGTGAGGGAAAGTTGTACTACAAAGGAAAAGTAGTTGCAGAGAAATCGCCTGTAAAAAAATAATCAGGCCTCTGGCCTTATTTTAAATTCCAAATCTCAACTTTGACATCACTTGTTGTCAAGGGGGTTTGGAATTTATCTTTTAAAAATTACAATGACGATTGGGATAGATATGATGGGGGGAGATTATGCTCCGCTTGAAGCCGTAAAAGGACTGGCTTTGTATCTTGCTGATGCACCTGTTGAAGTAAAGCTGTTACTGGTAGGCGATAGTAATCAAATCCATCAACTCATCAACGAACATAAAGTTGATTCCAAAAACATAGAAGTGGTACATGCCGAGCAAGTGATTAATATGCACGAGCATCCTACAAAAGCCCTTCGTGAAAAACAAAAATCTTCTATTGCCATTGGTTTTCATTTATTGGCTACGGGCAAAATGGATGCCTTCATCAGTGCAGGCAATACCGGTGCTATGCTGGTAGGCGCTTTATTCAGCATCAAAGCTCTGGAAGGTGTTATTCGTCCGGCAATTTCAACCATTGTTCCAAAAATAAACGGCAACACAGGTCTGCTGCTCGATGTAGGATTAAATGCAGATTGCAAACCTGAACACCTCAATCAGTTTGCCATTATGGGTTCGGTATATGCACAATTAATATTAGGAATTGAAAAGCCCAGAACCGCATTGCTGAATGTGGGAGAAGAAGAAGGGAAAGGGAATCAATTGGCGCAAGCCACATACCATTTGCTTAAAGAGAATAAACAAATTCATTTTGCAGGCAATGTAGAAGGTCGTGATGTGTTGCAAGATAAAGCTGATGTAATGGTTTGTGATGGATTTACCGGAAATATCATTCTTAAAATGGCAGAGTCTCTTTTTGAAGTAGGCCGACAGCGAAAAATTGAAGATGAATTTTTAAATCGTTTCAATTTTGAAAGCTATGGTGGCACACCGGTATTGGGTGTAGCCAAACCGGTAATAATTGGTCATGGCATATCAGGCGCAACCGCTTTTAAAAATATGATGGTGCTGGCCCAAAAAATGATAGAAAAAGACGTGATGAATAAAATGGGTGAAGCATTGGCTGTATAAATCTTCTTGTTACAAACATTCTCAAAAAAACTGTTGATAATTAATTCAAAAACATTTGGCATAAAAGCTACGGAACTGTATTTTTGCCGTCCCTTAAAAGGAAGGATGCTTTAAAACATTCTTTGGAGATCTCGTAGCTCAGTTGGTAGAGCACAACACTTTTAATGTTGGGGCCCTGGGTTCGAGTCCCAGCGGGATCACCACCAAGAGGTTGTCTGAAAAGACAGCCTCTTTTCTTTTTGCCTTTTTTTATTTTACGTTTGCATAAATATTCCACTCACATGGCCTCTTATTTCAATGACAAAGTAGTTATCGTTACCGGTGGTACCGATGGTATCGGCAAAGCATTAGTAATACAACTGATAGAAGCAGGTGCCAAAGTAGCAACCTGTGGTCGCAATCATGATAAGCTTTATCAATTGCAAGCCTCCTACCCTTCGGCCAACCTGCATACCGTTGTGGCTGATGTAAGTAATGAAAACGAATGCAGACATTTGGTGGAGTCCACCATCAAAATGTTTGGCGGTATTGATATACTTATTAATAATGCCGGTGTATCTATGCGTGCCCTGTTAAAAGACACAACACCGGATGTAATTAAGAAAGTAATGGACATTAATTTTTACGGAACTGTTTATTGTACCAAATATGCTCTGGACTCCATCATCAGTCGCAAAGGGACCATTGTGGGCGTTTCATCTATAGCAGGTTACCGTGGGCTTCCGGGACGCAGTGGCTATTCTGCCAGCAAATTTGCAGTACAAGGCTGGCTGGAAGCAGTACGTACCGAACTGATGGGTGATGGTGTGCATGTAATGTGGGTATGCCCGGGTTTTACTACATCCAACATCAGACAGGCTGCTTTAAATAAAACAGGCGATGCACATGGCGAAACGCCAATGGATGAAGGCAAAATGATGAGCTCGGAGGAATGTGCACAACACATCATAAAAGCCATTCGCAAGAAAAAAAGAACACTGGTGCTTACCTTCACCGGAAAACGTACCGTGTTTATGGAAAAATTTTTTCCTAAGTTAGCAGATAAACTTGCTTACAAATTTTTCTTTAAAGACGGTAAACTCGTAAAATAAACGAAAGCAATCTTGCCACTTATTACGCTTACATCCGACATTGGCAGCCCCGATTATCTGGTGGGCGCAATAAAGGCTAAGCTGTTGCAGATTAATCCCGAATTTCAAATCATTGATATTTCACATCACGTTCCTGCTTACAATTTTTCTCAGTCTGCCTATTTATGCCGTAGTGCATTTAGAAATTTTCCGACTCAAACCTGCCACTTGATTTTGGTTGACCTGTTTGACAAAAAACCTGAACAACTGTTGCTTGCTTTTCATCAGCAACAATACATTTTGTGTGCCGATAATGGTTTACTTTCTATGATTCTGGAAGAAACGCCAGAAATTGTAATTGGCTTGCCGGTAAATACAAATGCGACCATTAACACACTCAGCCTAGTAAAAATAATGGGAGAAGCCGTAAATAAAATTACCCGAGGCGATTCTATAAAAGACATTGGCATTGCCGATGTAAGTTTTGAAGAAAAAAGGGCGCTGCTACCCTTGATTACCGACACATCAATAGAAGGTCATATTATTTTTATAGATAGTTTTGAAAATGTAATAACTAATATTTCCAGAAAGCAATTTGAAGAAGCCAGAAAGGGAAGAAATTTCAGTATCGTTTTTAAAAGAGATGAAATCATAGTTCGCATCAGCGAAACTTATGCCGATGTAAGAGAAGGAGAAAAACTTGCTTTATTTAATAGCGCCGATTATCTGGAAATTGCTATCAATAAAGGAAATGCCGCCGGCTTATTTGGCTTAAGAGGTTTCTCCGATAAAGCTACTCAGGCGCAACTCACCTACCAAAAGGTTAAAATACATTTTGACTGATTTTAAGCCGCTGTTATTAAGCGCCAAAGTGGGTGAAAGTGAACTGAATATCCCTATTTTTGCCAACCGCCTATGGCGGAAAAAAATCATCATTTTATGAATTTCAGAAAAACGAATAACATTACCGGATGGGCCGTGTTTGCCATTGCTTTTCTTGTTTATTTTTTCACACGTGAAGCAAGAGGTAGTTTGTGGGACTGTGGCGAGTTTGTAGCTTGTGCCGATAAACTGGGTATGCCCCACTCTCCCGGCGCCCCATTGTTTGTACTACTGGGCCGTTTTTTCATTATTCTTTTTGGCGATAATGGCAATACTGCTGCCAATGCCGTGAATACCATGAGTGCTCTTGCCAGCGGTGCTACCATACTGTTCCTTTTCTGGTGTGTTACACATTTTGCACGCAAAATGTTTGTAGGTGTAGGTGAAGAACTGAACAAAAATCAAATGTTTACGGTAATGGCCTCAGGTGTAGTTGGAGCATTTGCTTATACATTCAGCGATTCTTTTTGGTTCAGTGCCGGTGAAGGTGAGGTTTATGCGCTTTCTTCTTTTTTTACCGCATTAGTATTCTGGCTGATGTTGAAATGGGAACATGCTGATGAAAAAGCGGGTGACGACCCACAGGCAAGACTGCAAAGCGACCGCTGGATTGTTTTGTTATTTTTTATGATGGGACTATCCATTGGTGTTCACTTGTTGAACTTGTTGACTATTCCTGCTATCGTAATGATTTATTATTACCGCAGATATAAAGCCACAACCAAAGGCGCCATCTGGGCATTTGTTATTGGCTGTTTAATAACCGGTATTGTGCAGGTTGGCGTTATTCAATATTCAATGAAAGGGGCCGGACAGTTTGATGTATTCTTTAAAAATACGCTGGGTATGCCTTTCTATTCAGGATTTACTGTTTACTTCTTAATTCTGGCCGGTTTGATTGCTGCATTTTTCCGTTTTAAAGAATCAAAACTTTCGCAAACTCAATTGATGATTTGGTTTGCTTTGTTTTTATTTATTTCTGCTTTGCCTTTTGTTATCAAATCTGGTTCGGGCATTCAGTTTTTCCCATTGTTATTAATAATTGGTGCAGCAGTAGCCATTGGCTATTTCTTAAAACCATCTGCTTTACGCATTATTAAACTTTCTCTTTGGTGTTATGGTTTTATGATGTTGGGTTACTCAATGTATTTCACCACATTAATTCGCTCTACAGCCAATCCTGCAATTGATATGGTGAATGTGGACAACCCCATCACATTAGTGTACTACCTCAGCCGCGAACAGTATGGACAAGCACCATTGGTATATGGCCCGCATTATATGGCCAACTATAAAGAAGACCCCGAAAGACCTGGTCGTGTAGCCATGACAAAGGGTGAAATGGAATATGTAAAAGGAAAGAATAAATACATCGCCATTGGCACTAAGGATAAGCCGCAATATGAGAGTGAAGACATGCAGGTGTTTCCTCGAGTGTGGGATAATGACAACCAACAGGGCCACGTTGATTTTTATGCCGATTGGCTTAGCTTAAGAGATTATGACCAAAACGGAAGACCCACAGGATATCAGCCCCCCAGCTATGCCAAGAACATGGAATGGTTCTTTACTTATCAGATGGGCTTTATGTACTGGCGCTACTTTATGTGGAATTTTGCAGGCAAGCAAAATGATATACAAGGCTACGGCAACAAAATGCATGGCAACTGGATTTCCGGTATTTCATTTATGGATAATTCGAGACTGGGCGATCAGTCAAAAATGCCTGATGCACTTAGAAACAATAAGGCAAACAATAAACTGTTTATGTTGCCATTTATTTTGGGCATAGTAGGTTGTGTGTATCAATATTTAAGAAACAGAAAAGACTGGGTTGTGAACTTCCTGCTTTTCTTTATGACAGGTATAGCCATCGTATTCTATTTGAACCAACCCGGCAATCAGCCACGTGAGCGGGATTATGCTTATGTGGGATCTTTCTTTGCCTTTGCCATCTGGATTGGTTTAGGCTTGTCGGCTATTGTAAAAACCGCACAAGAGAAAAAAGATAAACGCCTCTTTTCTGATATGCTTATATATGGCGGCGTGCTTACCTTTCTGATAACCGTGATGAGCTGTATGCCGGGCTCCGGTAGTGATATTCTTTCAACATCATTAATGGCAACGGCACTTTATCTGGCATTTGCTGCCGGTGTTACCATGTTGGTAAAAGCCATTTCGGGTGATGGTAAGGATTGGAGTAAATTAAATATTGCCGCTACGGCTATTTGTATGATTGTACCGGTATTGATGGCGCAACAGGAATGGAATGACCACAACCGCAGCCATAAAACAACGGCCCCCGACTTGGCTACGGATTATTTGGAAAGCTGTTCTCCCAATGCCGTTATTTTCACTTTTTGTGACATTGATACTTATCCCCTTTGGTATGCACAGGAGGAAGAAGGCGTTAGACCTGATATT
>ERZ795041.51-NODE-51-length-46108-cov-6.663149_pt1 | contig 46108 bp, 74 predicted proteins | sample MGYA00375125_ERZ795041 | MGnify/ENA primary metagenome ERZ795041 (study PRJEB30170, sample SAMN03074214) | activated sludge metagenome | biome: Common Effluent Treatment Plant; feature: Wastewater; material: Activated sludge; isolation source: activated biomass in a...
GCCTCCTCAACCCAATACGTTTGCACGGCAGACAGAACTATCACATGGAACGGTCATGATTGGCTCGGTTTTGGAACAGTTGGCTCGATCAGCGCGGTAGAAGAATCAGAAGGCGTCGAGTCCAAGGCCATGACATTTACGCTCAACATAGCCCAGTCCGCTATCCTGGCGCTTGCCGTGGGCAACGTGGAAGAGTATCGCGGCAAGCCGGCGAAGATGTATTTTTCGCCCCTGAACGAGTCATTCCAGCTTGTCGGCACGCCACAGCTTTGCTGGCGCGGCATCATGGATTTGATGGCAGTCGCCGTCGAGGGTGAAGAAGGCAGGGTGACGCTTAAGTGCGAGACGAGTGCTTACGGATTAAAACGTCAGCCCGCGCTACGGTTGAATGCCGCTCAGCACAAACGGAAATACCCGAATGATACGGGATTCGACTACTTGAATGATCTCATCGCGAGCCCGACCGTATGGCTTTCTCGCAAGTTTCAAAGAAGCATTAACTAGCATCGTTTCCCCGCTCATATCAACGTAATCCAATCTCAGCCGTTATGCTTATAATGTGTTTTTTTGGAGGACATTATGAGGCTGGTAGCGGTGTTGTTGGTTGTTGGATTGGCGGGGTGCGCGAGCCCCAATATGTTCTTTACTCATCCTAATGTGGATAGCATGACCGATGAGCAATTCACAGGGGATTTAAAAGCGTGCGAATACGAGGCGCTTAAATACGCTCAGGTGGTTGATCCGAGATATGGCGACCTTTACGGATCGTTTGACCTGCAAGAGCGGAGGCGCACGCTAACTTCTGGGTGTATGGAAGTAAAGGGTTATCGCAGAATCAGTGATGAGGAATATTACGCCAGAAGGAAAGCTAAGGGCCTGTGACCTTGCCGACTACATTTCGTCTTGCTCGTCTGTCCCTTTCAAATGGGGTGAACATGACTGCTGCACCTTTGCTATCGGCTGGCTTGAGAGACAGACGGGCAAAGATTACCTGAAAGAACATCGACCTTGGCGAACAGCCAGACAAGCGGCAAAAAAACTAAGAGACCTCGGCGGTCTCTTTTTTTTGTTCCAAAAAAACCTGCGGCAGATCAATCCGAACATGGCGCAAGACGGCGACCTCACAATCTATCAGGGTGCAGCGTGCCTGTTCAGTGGACGGCACATCGTTTCTGTTGGCGAAACCGGCCTTGTTTTTACTGATCGCTCCGTTGCTAGAGAGGCCTGGACGTGCCGCCATTAATCCCGGCTATCGGGGCGCTGCTTGGCGGGATTACTTTATCGGCAACGACGGTAATAACTGCGGCATCTATCGCGCTGACCATCGGCACCACTGTATTCGGCGCCATGGCGCAACGCGCAGCAGCGAAAAAGGCAAAACGGGCAGCGGCAAAAGCGCGGGAGGACTTTCTTAACTCGTTGCAAGAGCGCACGGTCACGCGCATTGCGACCTATGCGCCACACCGGTATGTATACGGGCGCGACAAGGTTGGTTCGGATGTCGTGGCTGTGCTGGTGAGCGGGGCGAACGAAGAATACAAGCACCTGGTGTGCATCCATGCTGCCCATGAGTGCGCCGCGATCGAGGAGGTTTATGTCGATGGCAAGGCACTTGGTCCGCTCGATACGGAGGGCTTTGTTACCGGAGGGGATTATTACTCCGCGAGGACAGAGAGCGTAACGGAGACTTTCAGCGCAGCGCCATTCACGCTCTCGCGCACACCCAGCAGCGGATTCAAAGTCGTGGCGCATGGTCTGTGGATTGCCGGAGCATTCCGGTTCCCTTCGTCGGGTGAGGTCCCCTACACTCGATCCGGCAACACGATCACGGTAACAGGCGGCCCGACTTCACCGTTCCCGTTCGGCGGGACGATGCAGATCACGCACTACAGCGTGAGCTATCAGTACACAGTCAACACTTCCCAGGTTCGCGTGCGCAAGCACTTGGGCGTGCCGGGCGATGCTGCCGATGCCTCCCTTCTGGCGGAGTGCCCGGACAGGTGGAAACCAACGGCGACCCTGACCGGATTTTGCTACACGGTGATCCGGCTCGATCTCCGCCAGGCGGCATTCCAGGGAGGCTTGCCGGGCGTGGAGGTGCTGGTGAAGGGCAAGAAGCTCTATGATCCGCGCACCGGCCTGACGCAATGGAGTGAAAATCCGGCCCTGGTGATCTACGATTATCTGACCTCCGAAATATGTGGTGTGCCTGCCAGTGATTTGCCGCTCTCGCACTTTATTGCGGCCGCGAATGTTTGCGACGAGGCGCAACCTTTCGGGGCGCTCTATACCTGCAATGGCGCGGTAAGCGCAGACGAGGATCAGGCCAAGATACTCGAAGCCATGGCCGATTCCATGGCGGGGAGCATTGTGGCAATGACGTGGGAAGTGTATGCTGGAAAGTACACGGCGCCCATAGCGGCACTCGATCAGTCGGACATTGTGGGTACGCTTGCCGTTTCTCCCGGCATATCCGACTCTGACATCATCAACGGCGTACGCGGCCAGTTCGTGTCACCTGAAAATAATTACGTGCCGACCGACTTCAGCTCGTACCAGAATGCGGTTTACCTGGCGGCGGATGGCAAGGAAAAATATGGTGACATCACCTACCCATTCACGAATACGACCCAGCGGGTGCACAATCTCGCTCGCATCGAGGTGGAGGACCAGCGCAATGCCTTTACCGTCAAAGCGGAATTCTCGCTCAAGGCGTGGGATCTGGGGGCCGGCGATCGGATTACTTTCACGAGTGCGTTTCTTGGCCAGACTGGCAAGATCTACCGGATCACCGATAAATCCTACGCGCCGGACTCGGCTATCACGCTGACGCTCAAGGAAGACGCTCCCAGCATCTGGGACTTGGCTGATACCGTCAATATTGACGATACGCCGAATACCGATCTGCCAAATCCATTTGCAGTCCAGAAGCTTGACATCGTAACGTGCTACTCCGGCACCGATGCACTGCTAGCGCAAGGCGACGGCACGATCATCTCCCGCATTCTGGTTTCTTGGAAAGGCGCCGTCCTGGCTGACGGCGAGATCGAAATCCAGTGGCGCCGCGATTCGGAAACGGCATGGCGAAAAACGACCGCGCTCAGCGACGAGACAAGCGTTTATCTTTCTCCGGTGGTCGATGGCGGCTGGTACGTTGTCCGGGCCCGGCCAGTCAACCCGTATTTCAACTCCAGATCAGATTGGACCTATGCCGACCTGCATCAAGTTGTCGGCAAGTCGGAGCCGCCTGATGACATAACGGATTTGGCGATTGACGGGGACGTGCTGTCATGGACTGGAGTAAATGATGTCGATCTCGCGGGGTATGTTTTCCGCTACCACTTCGGCAACAACCTCGACTGGAACACGGCAATTGCGCTGCATAGCGGCGTCATAACCTCGTCGCCCTATACCGTTACAAACCTGCCTTACGGGTCGGTCACGCTCATGGGCAAGGCGGTCGATACGAGCGGAAATGAATCGCTCAATGTCGGCACGGTGTTCACGAATCTTGGCGATGCGCCGATTGCCAATGTCGTTGAAACGTACAGCTTCCATCCGACCTTTGACGGAACGCTGACAGATTGCACAGTCTCGGGAGGGCAACTTGTAGCGGGCGCTGCCGATTCGTTCTATGGCGACGATGCGCAATCATTCTATGGCTCGGTAAATAGCGCGTCCCTCTACAAGCCAGCGGCCGGGTTCCGCAAGATGATCTACGAATCCGGCATCATGAATGTCGGTTCGGCCCTGGCTGGATCGAAGATGACGCTGGCGCTGGTGACGGCTGGCGTTGATGTGGTTGTCGAGTACCGGGTTTCGGGGCTTGGATCATTCTACGGCTCGGATGACGAGTCATTCTACGGCTCTGATATAGAGCCTTTCTTCCTCCCTGAGCCGGATGTCTTTGACGCTATCGACCTGGCGAATTTTGATCCGTCTAATCCGGATAGTTTCGTTGCGGTCGATCTGGCAAATTTCGACCCGAACAATCCGAACAGTTTTCTGGCGGTTGATACCAGCATTTCATCGGAGGGCGGCCCGTTCTACGGCTCCGCTTCCGCTGCGTGGCTCCCCTGGCCGGGGCAGGTTACGGCGAAAAATGCGGATTACCAGTTCCGCGTGACGATAGGCGGCGGGACGACGCAGGGCAAGATTATCAGCATGACCGTGACGATTGACGCTCCCGACATCAAAGAGTCGATTGCCGATCTTCCGATCAGTGCGTCCGGTACTGTAATTCCATACACCAAAAATTTCTCAGTCATAAAAGTCATAACGTTTGGCGCTTTGCAGCCTGGCATAAGCGGAGCGCGCAGCTTGACGATAGATAAAACGGTTCCCCTTGCTCCTGTCGTTCGCGCCCTGAATAGCTCGGGCGTGGCCGTATCTGGAGCAAAAGTAGATGTTGATATTCAAGGATATTAAATGACAGCGCTACCAGCAAAAACAAGCATATCTGACACGTACCCGAATCCGAGCAATGCGACGGCGCGCGCAGGATTTGCGCAGCTGTGGGACGCATGCAACGAGGTCATAGAAAAACCCGAGCTTGATATTGCGTCTGGCACGACCTGCGACATCGGCGGCCAACTGTCGACTAAGCTGAGGATCACCGGCACAACGACGATCACTAGCTTCGGTACGAATTACCGTGGACCAATTCTGCTCAGGATGGCTGGAGCGTTGACGATTACACACAACTCGACGACGCTTGTTTGTCCGGGGGGAGCGAACATTACCGCAGCAGCCGGAGATGCATTTATTGCATGGCCAAAGGCGACCAGCGGGGCCGCTGATGGATGGCAGGTAGCAAAGGTATCTTTTGCGGCCGCAACAACATCATCGCAGGGCGTGGTCGAACTGGCTACAGATTCCGAGGCTCAGGCCGGGACGGATGCCACACGATGCGTTACGCCGGACAATCTTGGGGCGGTAGTGCCTGGATTAGGGCAGTCGTGGCAGGACGTAACCATAAGCAGAGCCGTGTCTACGGCCTATACAAACAGCACTGGGCGGTCGATTTTTGTTAGCGTTTACGGCGGGCTGTCCGCCGTGGGATCGATATTGGAGATTTCAGTATCCGGCGTTACCAGGGCCAAAAGCGGGGCCGCTTACGCAAATGGAGCGTTTGTTTCGGTTAGCGGGGTAATGATTCCGCCTGGAGCGACATACTCCATAGTTCCTAATTCTGGAACGTTCACGCTCTCAAACTGGTACGAGCTGAGGTAATCATGGCATTCAAATATTACAAAGACGCAAACAATCAAGTTTACGCATTCGATGCGGACGGTTCGCAGGATGCTTATATAAAACCGAACCTGTCTCCAATCACACAGGCGCAAGCCGATGCGCTGCGCGCTCCCGTGCCGGTAGTGCCGTCACGAATCTCTATGGCTCAGGCGTGCTTGGCGTTATATCAAAGCGATCTGTTGGACGATGTTGAGGCGCTTATTGCCGCTCAAGGCAAGGCTGCGCAAATAGAATGGCAGCGCAGACAAACGGTGGAACGCTCTCATCCGCTGGTGCAGCTTGCCAAAACTGAATTATCGCTGACTGAGCAACAGCTTGACGACCTGTTCACGTTGGGGGCTTCGCTGTAATGGCTTGGGATGATCTTGCGACAATCGTTAAGCGTGTAAGCAAGGGTTCTGCGCTCTCTCTCGCGGAATACGACGCGAATAACGATGCCATCAACGCTGCTCAGGCAACGAAGGCGCCGTACGCAACGAGCAGCGGGAAGCCTATTGGTTTTGTTGCTGCGCATGATTATGTCCATCCTCTTGTCCGGCGACCGATAGAAATTCTGGCCGGGTCGGCGATTGCATTTTCCTGCTCATCAACTACGGAAGAGGTGCTTGATTCATTCCTGATACGCGCAGGCACGCTCGGCGTCAACAGCGTGCTTCAGATCGAGCCGCTCTGGACGTTCACGAACAGCGCAAATAACAAGATTCTGAAAGTCAGAATTGGCGGCCTGGAAATCTACAGTGCCACGCGCACTACGTCTGTCAAAGAAGCCCCTCTTATCATCCTGGCAAACCGTAACTCCCTTACTTCGCAGATACAGCCTTATGACAGCGGCTATGTCACGGCAGGATCGGGGGCGCCGGCGACATACGCGATCGATTTTTCCAAAAACGTCACGGTCGATATTACCGGGCAGAAGACAGACAGCGGCGATACGCTCAAGCTCGAATACTATCGAGCGCTGCATTTCGTGGGGGATTAAATGGCAGACTGGTTTGTTAGGCCGAATACATCCCATAGCGGTACGCGCAACGGGACATCTTACGCTACCGCCTGGGGAGGATGGGACGAGATTGTTTGGGGCGCCTCCGGGGTTAATACCGGCGACACGCTCTATGTTTGCGGTGCACACAGTTATACGGCGGTCAAATCCATAACTGCTGCCGTCACAGGGATAACCATCCGAGGCGACAATGCAGCAGAAGCTGGATCGCTTTCGTTCACTGGCACGAATATCTATTTCAACGTAAACCGTTCTTCCACTACCGTCCAGTCCTTGACCATCACATCACAGGACAGGTGCATCGTCCCGAGCGGGACGCCTCAAACCGGGTTTACGCTCAAAAACTGTACGCTCAATGGCTCATCGATGCCATGCGTCGATTTTCTTGCAATAAATACCTGGGGCTGGATCAATACCGTTATCGACGGCAACACGTTCAATGGCGGAGTTGGCGGTGGTGCTGGGGCTGCAATTAGCTGGTGGCCTACGACTGCCATAACCACGTATCACGAAAATCTGAAAATCACGAACAACACCTTCAATGGGTGTTCGGCGGCTCAGGGAGTAATCGTGCTACTTGGGACTGCGACATCGGCATCTACTGTCCACATCTACGACCTGGAAGTCAGCGGAAACACCTTCACTAATTGCGGCGGCACCGCGATCAAAGCGCATGTCCCGAAATTTGGACAGAACAAAGGCATCAAGGTTTTTGCCAACACGATCACCAATCAGGTCAGAGTGGGCGACTTGGGAGGCGGCATGTCAATCGGTGGATTTGTGCAATCCACTACAGCGAATTTTGGGCAAAACGTCATCGAACATAATTACGCTGACGGGCTACAAGGGACAAGCGGGTTCGCAAATATTTTCTATGGCAGCTACATCGTAAGACACAACACAGCAAAGAATATCTCTTCTGTCATCTATGACGGTGTAGGCATTCTGTTCGATTTTGGCATTGACGGCGCCGTTGCTTACGGGAATTACTTCGAGAATCTTTCCGGCCCCGCCGATTTTACCGCTGGGGTGGGGTTAGGGGTTATCCAGGATGCAACCAACGTCACATGCTACGGCAATGTCGTAAAGAATTGCTACATAGGCGTTTTTTACGGAAACCAGACTTCCGGCCGGGTGAGCAGCATCTATAACAATACGTTTATTGATTGTGTGTTGGCCGGGATACACGGCAACCCGACGACTTTCCCCGCAGACCAGAATTGGTGCAGGAACAACATATTCACAGCCGCAAGCATCTCGGCGCTGTCCATACGCTATGACTCTGGCGCATGGGACCGGGAAACGACCAACGTTTTTTATGGATTCTCTACCGGTACCCAGGCGCCGAGTTCCGCCAGTCTGACTGTAGACCCAAGCCTTGATGCCGACTATCGACCACAAGCTGAGACGGTAAAGCGGAAAGGCGCGTACCTTGGCGGGAAGGATTATTACGGGAAGCACTTCTACAACCCGCCGAACATAGGTGGGGTTGATGACGTGCCGGTTCCGGCGTGGCTTGCGGTGGCTGAGTCGATATGACCTGGCAAGACAAGGATTGGCTCGACCAGCCATTACATTTGAGTATCGGCCTGGTTGCCACGTTCGTGATCGGCCTGTACCTGCCGTGGCTCGAAGCCGCCCTGCTTGTCATGGTTTGTGCGTTCGTCCGCGAGCTTTGGCAACATGACTGGGAGTGGTATGACGTGGGGAAACTGGATTTATCTTTTTTTGCAACAGGGGCCGCTATTGCGGCCTTTTTTATTTGAGGAGACGGAAATGTTTGAGAAATTGGAAGAGGCGAAGGAACAGGTTAAGCAACTCGACGAGAAAGCTGATTCGTTTTTGACGAAGCTCATTCAGTCGCAGTGGACATGGGCAATACTGGGCGGCGCCCTGTTCTTGTTCGGCCTAGCTGTCCTGTCCTGAGGATGCAAATGTGAAAAGTGAAACAGCCGTAGCATCGGCAAAACTCTCACCCCCGGTTGTTGTTTCGGTGCTTCAACAGGTAACCGAGGGGCTGCCGACTTTTATTTTGTGGGCTACGGCCATTTATACCGTCCTGCAGATGTATGTGTTGATCCGGGATAAGCTGCTCAAGAAAAAGTGCGATGGATGAGGCAGATATAGCAGCGCAGCAGAAAGAAAAGCAGCGTGAAGCGGCATTGAGTCGCAGAAAGCCGGTGCCAGAGCGTACCGGCTTTTGTTTGAACTGCGATGAGCCGTCGCAAGGCGCGTTTTGCAACGCTGGTTGCCGGGAAGATTACGAGCGGATTGAGCGCGCAGCGAGGCGCAATGGGCTGCGAATGATCGAGGAAGAGGAATGAATACACGTACGCAAGTAGCAAGTCTTGTGCTGGCCGCATCAACCCTTGTCGGAATCGCGGTGCACGAGGGGTATAAGGATGAGGCGTATATCCCTGTGCGTGGGGATGTCCCCACCATCGGGTTTGGTACGACTTCGGGTGTAAAAATGGGAGACAAGACAACGCCGGAGCGGTCTTTGGTCAGGCTGCTGGACGAAATAGAGGGCGTTTATGCCGCTGGAGTCAGGCGCTGCGTGACCGTGCCTCTCTATCGGCACGAATATGAAGCGTATGTGAGCCTGGCTTATAACATAGGCGTATCAGCCTTCTGCAGATCAACGCTCGTGAAACTGCTGAATCAGGAGCGATACGCTGAGGCGTGCGAGCAGATCAAACGCTGGAACCGTGCTGGCGGAAAAGTTCTTCGCGGCCTGACTATCCGTCGAGAAGCTGAATACAAACAATGCATGGGGCTGGCGTGATCAACGAGATATGGCGCAAAGGCGCTGTCACCGTCGAGGCGCTGCCGGGCGGCAAATCTTTTCTGTTCCGCTTCCACGTAGACGCTGATCACATACCCGGAGACGTTCTTTCAAACTGCGTCGTTTCGGCTGTTGACGAATTCGAAGCTGAAGTCAAAGCATGGGGCGGTCGTCGCGGTCCGACCACGGCAGATCGAAAAGCAATAGCTGCGTTCTGCCTGTCTCGCGGATTTACCGAGGTCTACTGGTGGCGCTACAAGAATAGCAAAGAGGCAAAGCAGGTCTGGCTGTATCAAAAGATAGCACACTGATTTTTTAACCGGGCGAAAGCTCATTTTCAACCAGCGCCGACCGTGAGGATTTGGTTCCTAGACAGCTGGCATTTTTAGAAGGAAAGAAACAGATGGAAAAAGACAATTTGACGGTTTCTTTGGGCTTTGGCATGCATGACTCGCAAGGACGCGGATCAAAAGTTCCTTTTGAGTTTACCGGGCTCAGCTACAAAGACGCCGTTCATATACAGGGACGATTGCTGGAGATTGTGAACGAACTTCATGGCATCGCTAAAGCAAAAATCGAAAAAAACGGCTAAAACGTCCAGGAGCGCCTTCGGGCGCTCTTTTGCCTAAAAATCGGGCGATCTACAGGCCCTACAATCGATTATTTTTTCTCGGCAATGGTTAGATAAGGGTATGAAATGTTGCAACTTTCTATAATTATTGCAGTGTCATGCGCCGTCAGTTTTGGCGGCGGCTGGATGGTCAATGACTGGCGCAACGGAGAAGAGATAGTGCGGCTCAAATTGCGCACCGCTTTCGCCGAGTCTGCCAACCAGCAATGCGAAACTGACATTGCCGATGTGCGCAAAGGGGTGGCGGATATGATTGATGCCGCGACCGAGCGAGCCAGGAAAGCAGAGGCCGCGATGCTCGATGCTCAGGCTAAAGCAATGAAGCATTCGGCCACAGCGATAACGATCAAGGCCGCCCCGATCCGGCAGGGCGAATCGGAGTGCGAAGCGGTATTCAGGGAGCAGCGGGAATATGTACAAAATCGCCATTCTTAGCTTGGCTCTCGTCGGCTGCGCCGGGAAGCCCATCATCCAGACTCAGGTAATCGAGAAACCGATCCCGGTTCCATGCCATGTCGAACTGCCCGAGGAGTGCAAGGATGCTTACTCTGTAGACCGCGTTTCTCCGGCTGACAATGCTCTGACGATCAACCGGGCGTTGCGCGCTGAGATCGAGGAGAGATCGGCGTGTGAGGTTAAGTTGAGGGCGGCGATTCGTGGCTGTTCAGGGCAACCCTTATCCCTTCGCTAGGATTGCCTTTGCCGATTTCCCTTGCTTTCTCCCAACTCGACTCATCGATATAGATGTTGCGGCTGCGAGCGTGGTTGTCACGAAATGACAATGAAGTATAGTAAATATATAGCAATCAGGTAGCAGAATAGCCGTTTTATGCTGCTCTGGTCAATTATAAGTGATTGAAAATACAGGAAAGACAGTATAATTCTACGCACTGCAAAGCCGTGGACGCCGGTTCGATTCCGACCCCCGCCTCCAGTATTCATGCGGTTCTTGACCGGTTCCACGGTTATTTATGCTATATCGTATAGCAAATATATAGCAGCCGTCTCTCCTGTTTAGACATGCTCCATTACTTCGTCGCATGGGTTGCGTGGAGCGCTGGCAACAGATTCTGCCCCATCATATTCGACAGGGAAGTAAACTCTCTGTTCTGTCCATAGTGTGAACGGCTTGCCTTCCGGGCTGCCAAAGCCATCCTCAAACTCAACATCCAAAATTTCATCATAAAGAGTGCATGCCACGACGTTCGCCCACGTCTCTCCACGATTTTTCATTTCTCGCAATATCAACTCTCGCCACGTTGCCATTTTCCCTCTTATCCAAAAGCCTTCTTAACTGCGTCCTGTTTTTGAGCGTCAGCAAAGTGCGCATATCTCTTGGTTGACGCCAATGATTTGTGCCTTAGCAGCTTTCCGGTCAGGTACAGGTCCACTCCGTTCTGAACAAGCCATGATCCATAGGCATGCCTGAGATCATGGAACCTTAAGTCATCACGCCCTATTTCCGCTAACGCTCTCCTGAAATATCGAGAGATCATCCTGTGGCTGATTGCTATTGGAAGCATATTCGGCTTAAGAGCAAAGTTCTGAGGGATCGGCACGGTCTCGATGTTGACCCCGGCCTTCTGTTCGAAGGTAAGCCACAGGTGGTCCGCTTTGACATGCTCTGGCCTGAGCCGTTGTATCTCTTCTGCCCTGAGTCCGCAGTAGGCCGCCAGTTGCACGGCGAGTACTGCGTCCTTGTGCTGGCACGCTGCAACGATTCCGTTTAGCTCGGTCTGTGACAGCAGCGGCACACGTCCCTCTGACTCCCTGAGAAGCTTTATCTTTTGCCCAAGAGGTCTATCCAGCCAGTCCCATTTTTTATAGCAAAGATTTGCTATAAGCCGGAGCATAGATAGTCTGCGATTGATCGTTCCAGGAGACAGCAGCTTTCTGTGTTTTTTGGCGTACTCTTCGGCTACCAGATGTATTTCTGAGACCGTACGGCCTAGCACAAAATCGGTGAGTTGCAGGATATGGCTTGTCGTTTTATCTTTTGACTTGTAATGCGCGACTTCCTCTTGCAGCCATCTATTTATTGCATCACCTATCGGACGATCTGTAACCTTGCCGAGCTTGTCCGCGAGGAAGTATTCCCGGAGAAGTTTTGCTTCGTACTGGATCGCGTCTTCTTTTGTTGAGCCTTTTTCCGCATAGCGAGTAATGCGCTTTCCCCCTCGCTGTATTGCGATGCACCAACGATCCGCCCGTGCGTTGAAGTAGACTGACATGTCTTTGTTTTTCGTTTTAAGAATTGTTCGAGTGCGGCAGGCTCTACACGATAAACCTTGCCGTGCGGATTTACAACAGGCAGCCCATCGGCAACCATCCTTGAGACGGTGCGCAGCGATACTTGCAACTTGGACGCTATGTCCGCAAATGTCAGAAGTGCGCTCACCTCAATCTCCCCTCAATCCTTAGTCTTTCTTTCATCTCGGCCTTCAACTTCGGCAGTGGCATCCACGCTGCCATTCCCTCACCCCATATTCCGATTGCCAGCGTTCCGCCCTGATTGAGCATCAGGATTTTTGAACCTTTCGGCGGCTCATGATCCTCCGGGTGCAGCCATTCTCCGGGAGGGGAGGCGAGGTATTTCATGGCTGCCCGACCTCCACATCCTCATCCAGCATTTCAATCCTTCTATTACCGGTATCGACAATCTCCTCCAAGTCTTTCCGGAAATCCTTGGCTCCGCGCTGGCCGGCACAGAGTGCTTTCTTGACGATGTGCTGAAGAGCAGGGTCCGCTACTTCGAACAGTTCAAGCACGCGGTAAACGTCAATGTGAGGGTAGGGGCAGGGCTTGTGGTAGTGGCTGTGCTTACGCTTTGGCCTGTCAGGCATATATTCCGATTCCAGTTCGACGACGCTCATGCCGAATACTCCTTAAATGCCGCAACCGATACCGGAACTATCGGCTCGATCAGATTCAGCAATGCCTCGGCGTAAACTCGTATCTCGTATTGAGAATGCTCGTGCAGGCGTAGGCGCAGGAAGTGCAACAAGCTACGCAGATTGCACGTTGTGAACATGTGACTGTAGGTTCCGACTGGCAGAACGGTTCGAGCGAGTTCACGAGGGCAGCCTTGGTTTAACAATTCCTTGTACACAAGGAAAGCATCTGTATTAGCTTGTTCGATTGCCCAGGAAATCGTTACCGCAAGATCGTGCCGTTCATTTGTCCTCATCTGCTTGTTGCTTGTGCTTTGAGTTGTTATCTGTTCGACAGCGGGAACGTAGAACTCTTCGGGAAGTTCGCTGTACCTGGCGCTCACTTCGTTAAAACTCCATTTGTGCCTGTGCCATTGACGAAACACAAAGATCGGAGCCTTGACCTCAAACGTGAACGTGACTGACTCGAATGGAGAAACATGATTGTTTTTCCAGAGATACCGGATCAGCTTTTCATCCCTTCCAGCATCCTCACCTGCCCTCCAATCTGCGTCATAGCTCACGCGAGCCGCTCGCACAACAGCAAGATCGTCGCCCATATGTGACACAAGTCTTACAAAGCCATGGTCTAGTACGTTAATCACTTCCCCTCCAGTGCGGCGCGTAGGTTTTCCCTGATCTCCATCCAGAGTTTGCCGAGCATGTTTTGGCCGTCTTTATTTGGCCCCCAACCCCAGAAATCGTCGCGCCAGGAATCCTCGATCAATTCCCTATTACCAGTTGCAAGCAACTTGCGACGCACGTACTCATGCTGATCGACCTTGGCCAGCAGGATGCTGTGCATTACATCGATCTTTACTTCATCCCAATCCGGGCGGCGATATTCTTTGCTTCTCTCCGCAATCTTGAACGCTTCGTGGGCGGAAAGCGCATTACGAATGTTCCACCGTATGTGGTCATGGGCAGGAAATTTCTCATAGTGATATGCAGCTTCCGCCGTATCAAAACGAATGCCGCGCCATACCAAGGCAAAAGCAGAGAAATTGGATAGAACGTAAAAATCCTGCTCGTAGAAAAACACTTGTTGAGGCGTGTCCAGCTTGTGGCATTCCTCCGCCGCTTTCCGTAGTTCGCTGTTGTCGGGACGGGTGTAGAGCGGCTTCCAAGAAGATTTCCAAGGCGTCAAGTGATGCTTTTTGCCGTTCCATGCCGCTAAGGGGAACGTATTGCCAAACTCGTCTATCCACGCCACCGGCTCATCCTCCGGCGCTGGCGGTGTCGGGGCGACTGCGATTGCTGCTTTAAACGCCCTGATGAAATCTGTTTGAAACATGTCATCACATGCTTCACGCGCCGCAAAAAGCATCTCTTCTGTCGGCCATCCCTCTGGAATGTTCATTTCTCTTCCTCCTCATGAATTGCCAGAGAAACATTCGTCCACTGGTTCTTGCTTTGTTGGATGTGTTTAACCGCCTCTTCAGGGAGATCGAAAACGCGAGTTCTGAACTCAACATTCCCACCTGCATTTGCGGCCGCTCCGAAATCCGAAACGATTACAGCGAGTTTGATTTTCATTTCGTCTCCTTAATCCAGTCCACTGATAGGTGAGTTACGGAAAATATGAGCTATCTGCTCAAACGCCTGAGCCATTTTCTCCCGCCTATCCTGAGACTTTGGTAGCCAGAAGGTAATGGCGGTACGATCATCGTCCATAGGAGGGTGATGGAGCATCGGAGTGCTGTGCAATATCAATTGGGCAGCGTGGTAGGTGATCCCGGTATTGGACTCCTTGGCCACTGGGATAACTTCATCTGTTAACTCTTGGCTATAGACGTTGATTCTCATTTCTCCTCCTTCATTGCGGCGTCGATGGCCTCATCACATTCTTCTGTCGTTATATAGCGAGCACATCCAGGTAGGTTTTCATCATCCACATACATAATCTCTTCGCCAAAATATAGAATATGGTTACGCAACCACGAATACCTTCCTGCATCTCTTCTAAGTTGCAGATTCTCCTCAATCAGCTTTACATTGTTCTCAGCAGCCTTGCGTTCACTTGCTTGAGCTAATTGAATCTCAGCTTTGAGCGCGGCGTTTTCTTCTTGTTGTTTAGTTATCTCTGCATCCCGTGCCTGCCGAGTCAAAATTGCGTCAATCAGTTTGTTGTGAAGGTTATGAACTTCAGTCTTGAGCGCATCAATCTCGGGCTGACGGGATTGCCATGCTCTTTTTGCAGCAGATGTGCGCGAACTGTAGTAATCGATACCGTCCAGTTTTGAGACATCAAGACCATCATCTTTGGCCCACCGCTCAAATTCTTCTCTGTCTTTTTCCATGGTTATCCTTCGATTCTCTTGAAAATAATCACCCACACGAATGGGTTCAAACCCCAGCTTCCAGGGCCGTTTATGGATTCCCATAGCTCGCGGTAGCCGTTGCGGTATCGCCCTGCCGGGACTACAAGCTCCCCGCAGGCGTCACGAAATGGTTCCTCTGCTGCGGGCGACACGCCCTCCGCCTTTGCATCCGCCTCGCTTATATCCTGCAATCTCTCCACCCGAATATCCGTGATTTCGAGCAGGATGCGACTCGCCCAGCGGGGCATGAAGATTGAGGGTTTCCACTTAACTGTTTTTCGGTTCGGCTTGTCTGCCCGGTAAATGATTTCATCGTCGAAGTAATCCATGACTCCACCGGCAGCGTCATAGACGGGTCCGCCTTCTTGATGAAACCACGTCTCCCTAACCCACAACCTATCGCTGGGCTGCCCGTAGGGGCAAGCACGTTCGATAACGTGTTGCTGTTCCCTCGCCAGTTCCCTCGGCGTTATGTCACATCCGAAATCGGGGTGCTTGCAAATCTTCGCAATCCGCCTCGCCTGAGTCTTGCGATCCTCCTGGATTGACCGGATGTTCGGGCCGCTCATGAGTATGGGGCGCTCTTTCACCTGCCTTCCTCCTTCAGGTACTTCCTGAGTTGTCTGGTGCCAATACTGAAATTCCGGGCAATCGATCCGAAACAGCGTTTCTCAGCCAGCATTGCGTAAATATCCCGCTTGTTCAGTTCAAACTTGGCGCGGCTTCTGGCTTGCCTTGTCTGGATGCCCTTCTGTCCACCTTCGTTCTGGTACCCTCTAAGACCTGCGGTCCTCAACGCGGCTAAGTCAGGAACGACTGTCAGGTGGCACACGCCTCGCAGTAGCTCGTCGGTAGAGTAGGCGGGAATAAACTCATGCTTTCCGATTGGCCTGACTATATGAACCGGCATCATGATTCGATCAACTCCCAGTCAACAGGCATGGACAGGTCGATAAGCGGCTCGGCGCATTCATACTGAATCGCTGCGAGACTCTGGCGCATCTTCGCAACTTCCTTTGCGCGCTCGTCACGCTCCTGCATCCAGCCGAAAAAGCAGAATATGGCGATAATGCTGACGAGGATTTGCGGCAGCGATAAGGTGCGGCGGGGCGGGGTGTAGTAGGTCATTTGTTTCGCGCCTCCAGCATTGCGTATTTCCCTGGGCTCCAAGAAATGGGAATGGCGCAATCTCTAATCGCTTTGTTAAGCGCTTCTAAAGCTTCCGCAATCTCGGTGGGAAGATCACCACCTTCGGTCAAGTTGCCATTTGCAACGTCCTCCTCATCAATCTGCCGCGCATAATTTGGTTCGCAGATCACAAGCCGAAGATCCTCTGGCGAAAGACCGTTTTCCTCGCAATGCTCTTTCAATTGGTCTGCGTCGAAAAATTCGTCTGCGACTTGGGAGTACACATACCCGACTCCATCCCATTCTTGCTTGGGCATCGCGGAATATCTTGCAATCTCCCGCTTGCCGCGGCACTCGGCACATACGATATAACTCTTCTCTGCCGGACCGCCACAATCGTCGCAAGTCCGGTGCGTGCAGCCGTCATAGCGGGCCAATCTCTCGTCGTCTCCAAAGAAACGACCTTCACGCGAAACCCATCCTTTTATATCCGTTCTATAGATAGCCGCTTCTGGACTGCTATCAAGAATCATTTGCCTCTCACTCATCTCGCCCTCCGTGCTCTCATGAACGCTCTGGAAACGGCTGCCGGAACGCTGTATAACTCGTTGATGAGGAATGGAATATCGTCACTCATGTCGGAAAAATCCGACTTTGGGGCACCTGTCGCCGCGCCGCCTTCAAACTTCTTTTCCTCCCGTTCACGGTTACCTGAAGGTTTGCTGCCGAGCATCTTCATTTCATTGACGATGACATCAGTGCTGTAACGTTCGATGCCTTGCTTGTCCGTCCACTTTTTTGTTTCCAAACGGCCTTCCAAGTAGACTTGCGAGCCTTTTTTCAAATACTCTCCCGCAATCTCAGCGAGCTTCCGATAGAACGTGCATCTATGCCATTCGGTCTTTTCAACCTTCTCGCCGTTCTTGTCCTTCCATGTTTCGGTGGTGGCCACGGTGATGTTCGTTACGGCGTCACCGTTCGGTAGATAACGTGTAGATGGGTCTTGTCCCAGGTTGCCAATCAAAATCACTTTGTTGACTGATGCCATTTATGCTCTCCTTGCCTCTGGTGCTGCTGCCGCCAGGAATAAATCGATCTCCCGCATGACTCCTGCGAGTTCGGGGATTGATTCGTACTTCCCGCGGATGAATGAGAGATCGCGCCGCGCAAGTCCCATAAGGGCAGTGCTGACAGAGGGTTTCGTCTCAGTTTTCACCAGCACCGGTTTGGCGGGCTCTGCCTTTGGCTCTTCTTCAGGGCGTTTCTCTTGATCATCCAGCCGCCTTGCCTTTGCCTGCTCCTCCAGCTGAATACGCACACGCTCGAGTTCCAGCTTTTTTTGCTCATCCAGCTTGTGTTGAGCTATGCGGTTCTGAACCAGCAGATCGAAGTCGTCCTCTGGCTTCCCTATGATTTGTTGCAGGTCGGCGAACAAAAACTCGTAGCCTTTGGCATATTCCTTGTACCAAGCCAGCTTTACACGAACGTCTTTAGCTGCCGCGTCTGCCGCAATCTTGGCGTTTGCTAGGGCCGTATCAACGGAATCATGCAGGCTTGCCAACGTGCGCTTATTCTTGATTGCGCCCAGCAAATCGGGATGCTGAACGACAAGGCGAATCGGCTTGATCTCGGCTTCCAGGGCGGAAACGTGTGCTGCAAAATTCGTCTTTGCCTTGCTTGCGATCTCGGTCTTGATCTGCTCTTTGCGCGTCTTGACCATCTTTTCGAGCATCAGCCGCGCGGTTCGTGCCGTCTCTCTGTGGAAGGCAACAATACGACGCATTGCGTCTATCTCAGACGCCTGAGCGAGCGCACCGGATTCGGCTGCTTCCAGGGCATCCTGAGCCTTCTGCAGAACCTTCACTGCGTTTTCGGCATTAGCGAATCCCTGGTCGTCTGTCGGCTCAAGATCAAGCCCGTCCACAAACTCATTCAGTTTTTTACCGAACACATCAAGGTTGGAAATAATGCTGATAGCGCCCGATGTCTGGATGCTTAACGCGGGCAGTTGCATGATTGGTTCGGCCTGTGGCTTCTCCGCGTGAACTACCGGTACGTACTCGGCCAGATCTTTCTCGAACTGAATCCAGCCTGCACGGATGCGGTCGAACCATTGCTGTTCGGGCTCAATTTCTACCCAGGCCATCTTTTCTGCTGTGCCGTCAGATACCGTAAAGATGACTCTCTTTGCGCCGGTTACCATCAGAATTTGCTGGCATTGCGGCATGTATTCATCCGGCAAAACGCCTTCGCGTACGCTTGCGGCCAGCGCTTCATTCCACTGCTTATGCTCGAACGCGATGTCTTCCAAAAGGGTCAAGCCATCGCACGATGCTGACAGCTTCCCGTTTGAGCAGGTAACCGGGTACAGATCAATCCCGAAAATCTGTTCAATAATGGGACGGGCCAGGGCTTCAACTTCGTGGCCGTAATCGAGAATGTTCTTCTGCACCCAATCGCTGAACTCTTTCGGAGTTCCGGTCTTCTTCATATGAAGCAGTTCGGTACGCCTCACCTTGGACGATAGGCCGAGCATCGCCGCCGCCTCACTTGCACCAAAGCGTTCCAGGCGAAACTGATGCCAGGCGTCGCTACCCTGGATCAATTTATGAGTAGTTGTCATGTTATTCGGCCTCGCTCTTCCACGAATCGATCTCGAACTTCATTTCTTCCGTGAGCAGTTCTTTGGTTTCAACCATGGCTATCAGGTCGGAAACAGTCTTTTTCCCCTCGACGATCAGCTTTTTCCAGCCGGCCTTTTTCTTTTCGAAACTCTCAGCAGTGCAAACAACAGGTTTTTTCGCGCTCTCTGCCGGCGCTGACCCGGCTTGCTCAGCCTTGTTGTCCATGACCGATTTCCAGGTGGCTTCACCGTCCTTAATGGCGCCGTAGATGCCCCGCAACGTCACAATTTGTGACGGAGAGCACCTCCCAAGATCGTGCCCGAGGTAACCGGTTAAATCGGTTGCAGTCACGCCGATTTCAGCGAATGCATCAACAATCCGTCGCCTCTCTGCATCCGGGTCTTTCGCTGCTTCGTCATGCCGAATACGCTTGATGATTTCCTCTGCCTCATCGCACAAGTCGCCGGGTATGATCCGCAATCCGATTGTGCGAATTGCCTTTGAGATAAGGGCGCCACGCTTGTTAAGGATGTCGTCATCAGTGCCGATGACTGTGTACACGTCCTTGCCATAGCTGTTTTTGCGCACGCTGATATATGAGCCATCGCTATTCGGTTTGCTGCGCTCGACAGTCTTGGAGACGCGCACATCCAAGGGATAGGTAATATTTGCTTCCAAGTCGGTAACAGATACCCGATGAACTTCCCTGAAGTCGTCCTCGAATATCATGTTCGTTTCCACCAGGACATTCTTCATGCAGCGAAGTGCGACCTCGACGAAGCGGATGCCGAGACCTTCGGCGCCATTGCCAATCGGCTTGATGTAGTAGGCGCTCTTGTTGTTGGCGAAGGTGGGGCGGCGGCATTCCTTCAGAAGCTCCTGGCGCACCGCATCCCAATTGCGCGGATTGCGCATCGCCATGATATATCTCGACTCAACCATCGCCCTTGATTGAGCGGCAATGGCCGTGGAAGCGGTTTCCTGAACAGCCAGGGTTGTGTGGGTTTCGCTGAACCCCTCTCGTTTTGCGATTGCTGTACTCATTGTTTTTCTCCGTGTTGAATTGGTCCCGGCTATTACCCGAGCCGGGGCAGGGGGGGGGAGGTTATTCGGTTACTTCGCCCCCGCTATTACTTGCCCTGCCTGGGCATTCACACTCTTCTGGAACGGCTCTTGCTGTTCCGATAGCTTCCAGTTTCACTTTGGTTGGATCGGATGCCGTAATTCACTGGAGCCAGCAAAAGCCGTTTCAGAAAACGCCTATCTCTAGGCGGAAATGGTTAAAAACAGAGACCTCTTACGCCAGTCTCAATGCGGCAACGAGATGCGGCTTTCATGATCATGGCGTCCGAGCTTTCGTCTTTCCTCTCGCGCCTACTCTCTGCGTACCCGGAGTAGTACGCATCCTTCATTTCATCAGGAAGATTCAGGGCCCAGTAATCTCCGCAGCCGGTTTCAATCGCTTCTTTTACAGCCTTGGCGATGCTCATCAATCTTCCCTGGTATCGCTCAGCTCCTGATCGCCGAACTTGATAACCGCTCCAACCAGCGGCCCGGAAACAAACGCCAGAAAAATCCAAAATACAATCCAGTTCATGGCTTCTTCTCCTCATTGAGATGCCCGTCTAGTTCCGGGCCGCCAGCTTGCTTAAGGCGCCTATTTTTACCGGTACAGGTTTTTTTACGAGGCCGAGCCCTCGAAGCAGAAATCTGGTGCCTGTCTCTCCAGGCTGTCACGCTGATCGGTGGATTCAGAATTAACCGTCTCGCCGTTCTGCCATCAGTCTCGCGGATTACGTGTACCGCCTCATCACAGGGATGGCTCCCACCCGTCGTTATGGCTAGTCATCGGGGCATGCACTAAGGCACTACAGCCATGCAAGAACCTTTTGTTTCTTGTCGGCACGCGCTCACGTCTTACTGCCGACCTTTCAATTTGTTCGGTGGTGCATGGGAGGATAATAAGGCAATGCCTAATCTATGTCAATAGGCAATGCCTAAATATCTAGGCGAAAATAAACCCGCCGAAGCGGGTTTAAATGGCCTGGTATCGCCTTACGTTTTTAACTGCTCAGCTATTTTGTCAGTACGCTCAGCTCGTCATCAAGCTCAGCCACCAGGCAGCGGGTATAGAGAGGGTTTCTGTGGCACTCCCCGGTCAACACAAAATCGAAGTGTCTGTCTTCATACAAGACAATGTGCGCAGAGCCGATAAGCTCGCCTCTCTCGGCCTCCCCGTCGAGCTTTTTAATGGCCTCCTTAACATCGGTTGGAGTTGGTTTTTTAACTAATTTAACCGGTGGTGGCGGATTATCCGTCATTGTCTTTATCCCTCCTTAGTTTTGGGTTCTCAGGTTTTGGTACTCGTTTTCCATCAAAAATCCCGAAATGGCGCCTGCGTTCTGGTTGATGGCCGCTATCCTCCTTGCGTCTTTCCGGCATGATCTCGGACAAATGCCCCCCCATCTTTATCCACGTTTCCAGGGCATCCTTTCTTATTCCTCTCATTAACGAGAGCACTTGTCTTTCTTCTTGCGTAAGGCTTGACTGATTCTCTACCGTGGCGCCGACATCCGGACCCAGCCAATACTGATACGGCATTCCGAAATAATCGACAAGCCCTGGAATATGTTTCTTCGCTATTCTGCCGTGCTTAATCCAGTCTGCTGAAACAGTTGCGGCGGCCACCTTAAAGTGTCTCGCAACATCGGCCTGAGTTACCCCTTTGGCTTTAATGGCCGCAAGTAATTTATCCCCAATATGCTCTTCATGTTTAGGCATAGCCTAATCTATATTTTTGTTAATCAATTAGGCAATACCTATTGACATGTGTTAGGCAATGCCTTATATTGTTCCACATGGTTACTCATGCAATCAATCAGGCACGTGATCTTGTCGGCGGAACTGCCGCCTTGGCTCGTATTGCAGGGGTTAAAGCTCCCACGGTTTGCCAATGGATCAGCGGTGACCGCCCTGTCCCGGCTCGTTTCTGTCCACAAATAGAAATGGCCACGAACGGCGCAATCACACGCAAAGACCTCCGTCCAGCAGATTGGCATCTGCTCTGGCCAGAGCTAAAACACAAAAGGGTGGCATAAATGAGCGCTCCATCTTCCGTAGCACGATACGCGCTGACGGTTTATTACTCTGGCCGCGAACTTGCGGGACAAGCTGTTGCAAGACACGTGGCAAAGAAAATTCTACGTAAACCATCTGAGTTTCCGTGTGCAGATTGTGGCGTCTACGCGACCGAGTATGACCATCGAGACTATAACAAGCCGGTTGATGTAACTCCGGTTTGCCATAAATGCAATCTTCGGCGCGGTCGCGCCATTTGGAAAAGATGGGGTTCGTTCGACGAATTCTGGGCGTGGTTTGAGCCTCTCCCGATGGCTCAATGGTGGATGAAACGTGGAATGCTTTCAAAAGAAAGCATTTTGCAAGAAATAGAGTTTGATCCTCTTGGAACAAGATCCAGAAAAGAGATTGCCGCCCGGTTCCTCCATGAGCGCCGCCATTTTTTGTATGGTCCTGAAGGCAGAAATTTATCCGAGCACAGAAATCTGATTGAACAGTGCGGAGGAACGCTGCATTTGTCACGTCAATTCTCACTTTCCCCATCCGCAATAACCAGATGGAAAGAACGGGGAATACCGCGCAAATATCTTCTTCAATTGCAAGATCAACTCCATAAATCAGCTTAACCCCCCCGGCTCTTTCCTTCTTTCGAGCCGGGTTTATCCCCCCCTTCGGGGAGGGGTCTTTTAGGTAGCAAAGGTTGTTAAAGATCATTTTTTAGTTTTATTTTCACCGTTGCATTTTCAGCCAGATAACAAAAGATAAAAACGGCGTTTTAGAGGGTAGAGCGACAATGAGCATCACAGATGTGGTTTATCGGGTTGCGCACAGCTATCCAGGTGGCATTCCAGCATTAGCGGCACGTATCGGCATCAGCAAACACGTGCTCCAAAACAAAGTAAATCCCAATAACGACACCCACAAGCTCTCGGCAGAAGAGGCGGCTCAAATCGCCGATCTGGTCGGTTGCGATGACATAGCCAAGGCATTTGCAGAACGCCGGAACATGATCTGCATCCCGGTTGTTCAGCACGACGGCGCGAGCGACATGGAAATTCTCGACCTCGTGATCCAGATGAATACCGCTGAATCAGGGTTCCTCAACGAGATGCGGCGTGCGCTAGCAGACGGCGGCGTGTGCGAAAAGGAGATGGCAGTTATTCGCAACAAGGCACACGAACACATGGCGGCAATCGCTGAATTGGTATCCAGGATAGAGGGGATGGTGAGATGAAGACAGCAGTCCGAGACACTTCGATAGCCGCCTGGCGCGGCCTTCCGGTCAAGACACTCAAGACTCAATCCGATCGCATCTGCGAGATCGTCACAAGCTACTGCAATTTATGGGGCGGCGATCTGAGCCTCAAGGAAATCCAGAGCATCTACAGCAGGAACTATCACGACATCGAATTGAGCACCGTGTCCGCCCGGGTGAATGGTCTGGTCGCCGCGAAGCGACTAGAGCGGCTGGAAGGGACGCGGAAGTGTTCGATTTCAAGAATCAGTATTCATCCGTTGAGGCCGGTTGTATGAGCCAGATTGTCTTGGCAACGCTCCTGCACATCGACTGCATGGAATACATGAAGGGATTGCCGGACAAGGCTTTCGATCTGGCTATAGTTGACCCACCTTATGGGATAGGTGTAGACGGGCAAAAAGAACAGCTTAATAACCGCAATCCTAAGCATAACAGGAAGTTGCACAAACAAAAATCATGGGACTCGGAGATTCCTAAAGCTGAGTATTTCAGGGAGCTTGAGAGGGTTAGCTGTAACCAGATTATTTGGGGCGCAAACTATTTTGTTCAGCACCTTAACCTTGGAACAAAGGGATGGGTTTTCTGGTTCAAGGGTCAAGAGGGCTTGACTATGAGTGATGGCGAGATTGCCTATAGCAGCTTCGATTGCCCCACTAGACAGGTGACGCTCAACAGGGTTGAGCTTCTTAAGGACGGGACAATTCACCCCACACAGAAGCCTGTCAAGCTGTACGAATGGCTACTTACAAACTACGCAAAGACAGGGCAGCGAATCCTTGATACTCATCTAGGCTCAGGCTCCAGCGCAATAGCTTGTAATAACCTGGGCTTTGAAATGGTGGGCTGTGAACTTGACGCGGACTACTACAAAGCTGCTTGCAACAGAGTTGAGCAAGCGACAAAACAAGAGAGGTTATTCGCATGAAACCCAATGAAGAACAACAGTCTCAGCCGTTCGCCATAGTTCCAACTGAGGTAATGATGGATACGCGTCTTACGCTTGAGGCAATGCGCGTTCTCGTTACGCTTTTCTCGTTCCGCAACAAGTTAACTGGCCTCGCTTTTCCTAGCAGAGAAGCGATCTCAGAGCGTTGCGGGATGCATCCATCCAATATTAGCGCGGCAACAACCAAGCTGGTGGAGCTAGGATGGCTTGCAAAAGACGGCAAGGGCGGCCATAGCAAGGCAACCAAATACACCATCACCATACCAGAAGTGGTTGCCGAGTTGGCTGCCTCACACCGAGCAAAAAGCCAAGCCCGTAAGGCTAAAAAAGTAGCCGAACAGGCTATGGTAGCCCAATCGGCTACGGTAGCCGAACAGGCTATTCCAACGGTAGCCCAATCGGCTACACGCAAAGTAGCCCAATCGGCTACACGCAAAGAACAGACAAATATAACAAACAAAGTAACAGATATTCCTTTGCCGGCATCCGCCGGCGAGGAAGCCCCTTCTGTTGACACAGAATTACAAGCAGCTTGCAGGGCAACATGGAAAAGCTACTCAGATGCTTACTTCAATCGGTATGGGGTAGAGCCGGTCCGCAACGCTGCGGTGAACAGCTCGATCAAGAGCTTCGTTCAGAAACTCCCGCACAGCGAAGCTCCCCACGTAGCTGCCTTCTTTGTTTCCCACAACGACAAGTTTTACGTTCAGAAAACTCACCCTGTTTTCCTGTTGCTGAAAGATGCGGAAGGGCTGCGCACGCAATGGGCAACAGGCCGGGAAATGACTTCAACCAGGGCCGCGCAATTGGACGGCACGGCCACCAATGCGAACGCAGCACAAGAGGCAATCGCAATGCTCAGAAGGAGGAATGGACATGCATCAGTCTGAAATGGAACTGTTGATTAATGCGCTTACCGCAACTGCTGAAGTCATGGGGACGGAGCTAAAACCCGCATCCATCATGCTCATGACAGATGACTTGGCAGACTATCCGCTTGACTCAGTTCTGTCCGCGCTAAAGCGATGCAGGCGTGAAATATCGGGCCGCCTCACCTTGGCGGCCATTGTCGAGCGCGTGCAAGCTGCTGACGGCTTTATTGGGTCCGATGAGGCATGGGCAATCATGAGCCGCCCGGAAAGCGACACGATTGTTATGACAGAGCAGATGGGCGAGGCCATGCAGCCGGCAAGACCTCTGCTTGCAGACGGAGACAAGATTGGCGCCAGGATGGCTTTCAAGGATGCCTATGCCCGGATCGTGGCCGATGCTAGGGAAAAGCGCATCAAGCCGAAATGGTTTGCTTCTCTCGGGCATAACAAGGAAGGCAGAGCCGAGCCGATAGCGGAAGCGGTCAGGACCGGGAAGTTGAGTTTAGAGCATTCGCTTGGATTGTTATCGCCAGACAACCAAGCACAGGTGCTGCAACTGACCGGCAACGTAAACCACCCTTTCTTGCTGGAACACAAGCAGGCGCAACTGGAAGAACAAAAGCCGCTGGATTCCGCAAAAGGGCTCAAGCATATCGCTGCCCTCAAAAGCATGCTGGCCGCAAAAGCGATTCCGCAAGAGGAAGAGGGGGCTTGATATGGGCTACACCACTGCACCTTATTCCGTCTTCGCCAGCGACATGCAGCAAACCCCAGAGAACGTAGCGAAGGTGCTGGATATAGCGGGGTGGAAAGTTGAGGAGGCTGGTGATGCTATCGGGGTCCACCCCGCCAGAATCTATGCTGCTGCAAATGGCGATCTGAAATTAAAACAGGGTGACTGGCAAAAGCTTCTCGATGTGTCGGGGCGTAGAGCTTTCGACTGGGAGGAATAAGCATGAAATGGTACCGGATCAACGACTACGCCATAACTAACGGCCAGGAGCAGGAGAGCAATTATGGCTACCGGCACGGCACGCACATCATCAGCAAGTCATTTATCCACGGCGAGGCACGCTACACGCTGTGGGAAGGTGATGAGATGGTGGCGATATTCGAGAGCGCTCGGGAGGCGAAGGAGCGGGCAGAAGCGACAGTGGAGAGGGAGGTTGAGAGTGTCGTTTCGTAGGGCCGCCAGGATCGACGCCAATCAGCCCGAGATAGTAGACGCGTTTCGTAAGCTTGGCTGCTCGGTGCTGATAATCAGTCAACTGAAGAATTGCTGCGACGCTTTTATAGCAAAGGGCGGGGTGACGGTGGCGGTGGAAATAAAGGACGGAACCTTGCCGCCAAGCAAGCGGAAATTGACCGATGGAGAGCGTGAGTTCCGGGAATCCTGGAGAGGCCATTACGCCGTGGTTGAATCGATTGATGACGTGACGAATCTGGTAAAGGTGTTGGGATGACCGACGAATACCGAAGAACAATATTTCTTGTCGGCCCCGCTCAGCGTCAATTTGCGCGGGATTGCATAACCTCGGCGCCAGATGATTACGTGTGCGTCATCAAGCAAAGGACGCGCACATTAGAGCAAAACGCGCTCATGTGGAGCCTGCTCACTGACCTTTCCAGGCAAATCAACTGGCACGGTCAATTCCTGTCGCCGGACGAGTGGAAAGAGGTTCTCAGCGCCAGCCTGAAGAGGCAGAAGGTTGTGCCTGGGATCGACTCAGGCTTTGTTGTAATCGGATCCAGGACAAGCCAGATGACAAAGCGGGAAATGTCTGATTTGTGCGAGCTGATCTATGCCTTCGGCGCGGAACGCAATGTTAAATGGAGTGGGCATGAGCAGGGCAACTGAAAGCCACATGGACAAGGTGGCGTCTACAGGGTGCGTGATCTGCCGGGAATATGAAGGGCAGCGCACCCCTGGACATGTCCATCACATAGCAGACGGCAGCAATCCGAGAAGCGACTTTATGACTGCCTGTCTTTGTGAAGATCATCACACCGGATCGGTTGGCGTTCATGGCATGGGAGTGAAGCAATTTTGCAGGCTGTTCCGGCTGCCGAACGAGTATTACCTGCTGGAACTGCAGAACAAGTTTATTGCGGAGGATGCGAGATGAAATCCACCGCTCTTCCGGCATGGCTATACCGGGACCCTCAAGAGATAGCAGACGGCCTCATAGCTCGTTCAGCACGGCAGGAAAAAGAGGATAAGCGCAAGGCGGAGCTGCATTTGCAGCACCGTAGACGTCGCATCAAGGCGTTGGTCAGATTGGCGAAAAAAGGAGCGCATCATGGCAACTAAATACTGCCAGGGCTGCAATACGTATCGAGCATACAACGGCGAGGAATGGCCGTGGCGATACAACAAGAAGGGATACAAAACGCACCAGCGCTGCCCGGTGTGCGTGGAGCGGCAGAGACGGGCAAAGAAGAATGGAGGGTCGAGCGTTGGTTGAAGATTGCAAGTATTTCACTGTTCTTTCCGAGACGAAAGATTTTGCCGTAATCAGGGTGAATACAGAAGAGGAATTTAACGGGAAGAAGATTATTGGGTTGTCTGGGCGGAACCTGTGTGAGTTTGTGCAATTCCTAATGGATGAGTATGGTCTGGCTCAAGTAGGCAGTGGCGGAAGTTCTATTGTGTGCAGAAAGGTGAAAGAGTGATTGAGGCTGAGACGCGGGTTTGTAAGAAGTGTGGAGAGGGGAAAGCATTAGATCAGTTCAGTATTGTCCGGGGGTTGTATAGAAAATGGAAATGCAAAAACTGCATAAGCGATCACAGAAACGCTCGTCGTAGAGAGAGATATAAATCGTGTCCTGAGTTCAAAGAGAAGTGCAATGATATTCAAAATCATAGGTATCGAAATGATCCAGAATACAAGGCGAAATGTAAGCAGCGTTCTAGAGAACGTTACAGGACTTTGTCGCCTGAATTAATAAACAGGAAAAACTTGCTCAAACGGGAGAAACGTAAATTAGAGCCAGAATTAGCTAGAGAGCGCGATGCCCGCTCTCGGGAGAACGGAAGAAATAAACGTAAAAATAATCCGGAGTTCGCGGAGAGATACAAGGTTCGTTCCGAAAAGTATAGGAAAAATTGTGAGCCATGGTATGTGAATAATCTTCTGTTAAGGGGGCAAAAGGCAAAGTTTTCGGTAGAACTTTTAGAGGTTAAGAAGCTGCAAATTCAAATCCATCGTTTATTAAAGGAAAAGCAATGAAAAACATTACTGAAATGCGTGACAACCTGACATCGCTTTATGCTGACCTGAAGAGTGGTGCGATAGAGCCGAAGATGGCCTCGGAAATGAATAACACGGCAGGCAAGATCATCAACACATTGAAGGTAGAACTCATCTATGCGGAACAGCGCAAGGAGAAACCTTCGATAGCGTTTTTGGACAGCCAAGCAGTTTAACGGAGGACAAAGCATTGGATGAGGCTATCGTAATAAACCGCCTTGTACGTTGGTCATACTGGAAACTACGTGGCGGCGTAGCTCTAGGCTTCCCGGGTCGCGTTAGCTTCATCCGGCTTTCTCCTTCCGCTGTGAATCGACTCGATCCAGGAATAGACATGGAATGCTCGGTAACCAATGACGCATTCGAGCGGATACCGGCGATCAGTCAAGCGGTGATAAAGGTGGAGTATTTTTCGACTGCCGGGAGCCTTGAAGAGAAAGCGGCACTGTTTGGTAGATCGAGAAGGGTTTACAAGGATTGCTTGGAGGAAGCGTATAAGGTTCTGGGCGATATGATTGAGGAAGTAATGGATAAGAGAACGGAGGTGGTGGCGTGAAGGTATTTGTATTCTATGGTCTGGTTTATGCCGTGCTATTAGGGATAAGCGCATGGTTGATTTCTTATGCCCATGATCTTGAAGATGAGTGTAAACAGAAGGGTGGCGTATTGGTGAGAACGGTCGGTGAAGGATTAAAATGTTTCGACAAAAAACCCCTTGATTAGCCCCCCAATTTGCTATATAGTTATGTCAAAGTGATATAAGTGTCTCTAGTTAAAGAAGAAAGCCTGCCATCGAGCGGGCTTTTTTTATGCCCTTCCGAAAAGTAGCGCACCCAATCAAACCCACCTAAGACGTGGGTTTTTTTACGTCTGTATGAAGCTAGCCACGCTCAAGCCCAGACTCCAATCGTTAAGCGCATCAAGAGTACAGACGCTTCGGCACGTGCGTCCCGGCATCGTTGAGCGCAAGCGAGGGAGCGCTGGCGTCAAGGACAGAGATGCTATCAAGCGCCGTGACTGCCATACGTGTCAGTCCTGCGGAAGACTCGGAACGGAAGTGGATCACATCATTCCGTTGTGGGCTGGTGGATCGGACGATGAGAGCAACAAGCAGCTTCTGTGTGATGACTGCCACGACGCGAAGACGAGTCGCGAGGCAAAGCAAAGGGCCGGGGGTGGGCAAATCTTTGGAGCTTTCCCCCTTGGACACCGCGCCCGGAGTCACGCAGACAAAAAATTCCATATTTCAAAAGAATTCAAATGGCAGGCGTAAAAGGTAGGAGTGGCGGGGCTCGCAATAACGCGGGCCGCAAAAAGAAAGAAACGCCGCCGCCAGCGCCGCCCGTAGTGATTGACGGTTGCGACATGCTGAAAATGCTGCAAGACGTGGCACTCGGTCGCGTCGATGCAACCGCATTGCAGGTACGCGCAGCCATAGCCGGAAAAAAGGAAGAGCAGGCAGATAAGGCACAGAAGGCCGCTACTGGCAAGTTTGCTGCTTCTGCTCCGCCCAGGCTGGTGATTAACAATCGTAAATGACGCCTGAATACAGCACAGCCTGTCTGGACTGGGCTGATCGCATCAGGTCCGGCAGATCAATTATCCCGCCGCCAATATTCCAGGAAGAGGCTGATGCGGCACTGGCTGTAATGAAGGAGCTGCGGATTGTTGACGCTCCCGGCAGCCCGAAAATGGGCGAAGCATGCGCTCAGTGGGTGTTCGACCTGGCTGCCGCAATATTCGGTTCGTATGACGCTGAATCAGGGCGGAGACTGATTCAAGAAGTCTTTGTGCTCGTGAGCAAAAAGAATTCGAAGAGCACGGTCGCCGGGGCTGTGATGTTGACGGCGATGATTCGCAACTGGCGCCAATCGGCGCAGTTCGTAATTCTTAGCCCTACAGTTGAAGTGGCGACGAATTCGTTCTCTCCAGCGCGTGACATGGTTGCGAAGAACGAAGACCTTGACGACCTTCTGCATGTTCAGAGTCACATAAAAACGATCACGCACCGAGAAAGCGGCGCTACATTAAAAGTGCTCGCGGCAGACAGCAACACAGTCGGCGGCTTGAAGGCTGTCGGCGTTTTGGTGGATGAGCTTCACCTGTTCGGCAAGATTGCAAGTGCTGAAAACATGTTTCGCGAAGCGTTCGGTGGACTGGCATCGCGGCCTGAGGGTTTCGTCATTTACCTGACAACGCAGAGCGACGAACCGCCGTCTGGCGTATTCAAGCAGAAACTAGAATATGCACGCAAGGTGCGGGACGGAAAGATCATTGACCCCGGATTCCTGCCGGTGATCTTTGAGCATCCAGATGACATGGTTGCAAATGGCGATTGCCTGAAGCTCGAAAACATGTGGATGACGAACCCTAATATCGGGTTCTCGGTAGATCAGCAGTTTTTAGAGCGCGAATTTGCCAAAGCTGAGTTGGCTGGCGGCGATTCATTCCGCTCCTTTCTCGCCAAGCACGGCAACGTAGAAATCGGACTCAATCTGCGCTCAGACCGATGGGCTGGAGCGGACTTTTGGGAAAAACAAGGAAAGCCCGGGCTGACGCTGGACGATGTGCTTGACCGCTCCGAAGTGGTTGATGTCGGTATCGACGGCGGCGGCCTGGATGATTTGCTCGGTCTGGCCGTGATTGGTCGGGACCGCTTAACCCGCGAATGGCTGCTGTGGAATCACGCATGGGCGCATCCCTCTGTGCTGGAGCGTCGGAAGGAGATTGCTCCTCGGCTGCATGACTTTTCGAAGCAAGGCGACCTGACGCTGGTCAAGGATATTGGCGACGACGTATATGAGGTCGCCGAGATTGTTGCTCGATGTGAGTCATCCGGACTGCTGGACAAGGTTGGCTGTGACCCAGCCGGACTAGGCGGAATTCTGGATGCGCTGGTTGAGGCCGAAGTTCCGCAAGAAAAGATCATCGGAATCAGCCAGGGCTGGAAAATGACTGGCGCTATCAAGACAGCCGAACGCAAGCTGGCAGAAGGCGGCATGGTGCATGCAGGACAGCCGCTGATGGATTGGTGTGTCGGAAACGCAAAAGTTGAGCCACGCGGAAACGCAATCGTGATCACAAAACAGACTTCCGGCACCGCAAAGATCGATCCCTTGATGGCGACATTCAACGCTGTGACATTGATGTCGCTTAATCCGGAGTCAGCTCCTGAGCCAAATTTTAGATGGCTATGAATCTGATCACTCGACTCAGATCAGCATGGAATGCGGCATTCCCCGTTGATTTTCAGAGTTCCAGGAATAGCGTATTTTTTCTTCGCGGCGACGATGAAAGCGAGATCTATGTAACACACGAAGCAGCTTTTATGTCTGCCGCAGTCTGGGCGTGTATTGATGTCGTTGCTTCAAGCCTTGCCTCATCTGACTGGAACGTGTATTCCGGCGTACGGGGAGGCGACAACAAACAGGCAATACCGAGCGACAACCTGCAATATATCCTGAATACCCGGTTCAACCCGGAGATGACGGCGCAGGCCGGCAAGCGTGCTCTTGCCATTGCTGCCGTTGGATACGGTAACGGATATGCCGAGATAGAGCGCGATATGTCCCGGCGCGTCGTTGCGCTGTGGCCTATTTCTCCGGATCGCGTAACACCAATTCGCAATGAAGAAGGGAAATTAGTTTATCGCGTCAGCCAGAATAGCGCAGGAGGCATCGTAGACCTCGATCCTGCCGATGTGTATCACGTGCGCGGCCCAAGTGTAGTTGGCGCGGTCGGCGATGACATGATCAACAAGGCTATAAAGACCATTAGCCGGATGATAGCCATAGATCAGTTTGCATCCTCGTACTTCTCGAATAATGCAGAATTAGGGACGATATTCACGTACAAAGGAACGCTGACTGAGGCCAAGCATGATCTGATAAGAAAGCGTCTTTCTGAAAAGCATATCGGGTCAAAAAAAGCGTTCACCCCAGGCATTTTGGAGGGCGGGGAATGGACTGTTAACCGCTTAGATACAAATGCGGAGAAAGCTCAACTTGTTGATGCCAAATACCAGATTGTCGAAGAAGTCTGCCGCTGGTTTCGAGTCCCCCCCCACAAAGTAGCGCATCTCTTGCGGTGCATGCCCGCTGATACGCTAGTATCGACGCCAGTTGGACCAAAACGGATTGCAGACGTTCGCCCAGGTGACGATGTTTGGTGTCCAACGCCGCGAGGGCCGAAGCTGTCTCGCGTGCTAAATCATTGGGACAATGGCGTGCGGGAAGTTCTTGAGATTCGGACTACGAATAGAACAGTTCGGTGCACGGCGAATCATCGTCTGCTCGTCCGTCGTTCGCACGAACGTCCGCTCAACCCGGGTGAGATCGGCGGGAGGAACGTCGGTGGCGTCAAGAAGAGGGTCGTCTGGTCAGATGAATATGTAGAAGCAGGTGACCTACGTCTAGGCGATACACTGGTTGCGCTCGAAAAGTTGCCAGATCAAGGTGTGACCGTGGCTCCGAATGGTCGGATGCTTACGGCTGGATTCATGGAGTTTTGCGGGCTGCTTTTGGCAGATGGCAATCTCATGTACGAACGAGGAAAGCCATCCCAGGTCAGTATTGCACGCGGCGAACACGCGAACTACATCGATGCATATAAGACAATTGCCGTTGAGCAGTTCGTTTCGTATGCTAGGGGAGGAGTGTCGTGCGTAGAACTCAAGCCTGTCCATACTTATGACGTGGGGCGGTGTACGCGGTTTCGTTCTGTTCTGGCCGCGCAAGAGCTTTTTGATCTAGGGTTCGCAGGGACGGCATTCACAAAGCGCGTGCCGGGATGGATATTTGGATTATCTGAAGATCTTAGGCTCTCTTTTCTCCGTGGTTTTTTGGATGGCGATGGCACTGTTGATAAGAAAGGAAGGATAACCTTCTACTCGGCCAATAAAGCTCTAATCGAGGATATTAGGCACCTTTGTATGAGCGTCGGAGTTCCGGTGACAAATGTCCGCTCTGATATTAATGGGGGCGGCTCTTACGGGAAAGTAAAAACGCTTATGTGGCGCTTTACTTGTTCCGATCCTGGCGCAAATAGCAGGATTGGATCTCACGATGCTAGGTATGTGCAGAGATTTAGAGAAGGCAAGCCATTTGACCGGAAGGGTCGCTCATATCCGAGGTTTGGCGGAAAGGCGTCTACACCTCCGGGGCTTGGACTCTCTCGCATTTCCGAGATCGTTGCTAGACCAGCGGAGCCGGTTTTCGACATAGAGGTAGAAGGGGAGCATTGCTTCTTTGCTGATGGTGTCGCATCTCATAACTCGACGAACAACAACATCGAGCATCAGGGTTTAGAGTTCAGTCGCGACACGCTCCGGCCATGGGTCAAGGAAATCGAGCAGGAAGCCGACTTCAAGCTCTTTCCGGCTCGCGGCGCACAGAAGTTCGTCGAGATCGACATTGACTGGGCATCTGAAGGCGATTTTGAAAGCCGTATGCGTGGCTTTTCGACCGGTATCACCGGCGGCGTCTACTCAGTAAACGATGTTCGCCGGAAGCTCGGGGAAAACACTCTGGGTCCGGAAGGCGACGTGCACATGATCCAGGGCGCAATGATGAAGCTGGAAGATGTGGGCAAGAATATGCTCCCCGCGCAATCAGGATCATCGGATTCTGTCGCACAGGCGTGGCTCACATCGGTTTATGCCCGCATCGAGCGGCGCAGGAATAGCAGGGCAGCGAATCTCCAAAAAGCCGGACGCAAGGACTGGATGGAGCAATCTAACAAAGATGCTGAGGCTTACGCTAATGAGCAGGTATCCGAGCTATCAAGCGCTCTTGGAGACAAGATTGGGGCCGCAAAGCAACGAGCAATAGAAGTGGCGAACGGAATTCACCCGCCGTATTTTGCGGCGGCTTGCGTTTTTGAAGGTGAGCATGAATAAAGTTTTCTTCGCGAAGAGGTCCGGCAAGAGAGGCGAAATTTACATATATGAGGATATTGGTGAAGGCTGGTTCGGCGGCCTGACTGCCAAGGCTTTCTCGGACGCGATGCGCGAGATTGGCGACGCGTCCGCGCTGGACATCTACATCAATTCCCCAGGCGGCTCGGTATTCGATGGGGTGGCTATTTATAACCAGATCAAGCGGTTCGATGGCGAGAAGGTCATCCACATCGACGGCATAGCGGCCAGCATAGCCTCGGTTATCGCGATGGCTGGTGATGAAATCCGGATTGCCGCCAATGGCATGATCATGATTCATGATCCCTGGGGCATGGCAATCGGAACGGCAGAGGAAATGCGCAAGACCGCTGACTCTCTCGATAAGATCCGGGACACGATTACCGGCACGTATGTTGCCAAAACAGGCCATGACGCCAAGAAGGTTGCAGACTGGATGGCGGCTGAGACCTGGATGAATGCAGACGAAGCTGTTGAGTTGGGCTTCGCTGACAAGATTACGGAAGAGAAGACCGTCAAGGCAGAGTTCACCTTGTTATCTAAATTCAACAAAGTTCCCGAACAATTGAAGAAGCAGAGCAAAGCGTCGGGCGCATTAATTGCGCGCATGGAAATGCGCAGCAAAAAGATTTGCGGTGCCAGCACCGGAAAATAAGGGCCAGCCCTTGACAGATAACCAGCCGCTTATAGCGGCTTTTTTATTGCCCAAATAAAGGAATTCATGATGCATATCAATATGGTTGAAATGCTGGCAATCCAGTTTGCCATGTTCCGCAACGACATGACAGAAACGTTGGAAATGCTGCAAAACAAACTCCTAGAACTCAAGGATGCTGCCAATAACATCCAGGCCCGTGCCGATGCGGAAAAGCGCGAACTGACTGGCGACGAAACAAAGGAAATCGAGGAAATATTTGCCTCGTTCGAGAATGTCGAGGCCGACATTGCACGCCGCGAACAGATTAATGCGATTAACGCGAAGGTATCCACTCCTATCGGCCGCAAAGTGAATCATGAGGTCGAGGAAGTAGAGCCCCAAGCCAAGGCTACCGAAAAGCCCGGTACAAAAATCTACGCTACTCCACGCAGCACGGATGCCAACAAGTGGGGCTTCCGCTCTCAAGCGGAATACTTGGGCGCCGTTGTCGCTTCCTCGCGCAAAGGCGGCCAGATTGATCCGCGTCTGATTGCCAACTCGCCCAGCACCTATGGCAGCGAAGGCTCGGGCGCTGACGGCGGCTTTGCCATTCCCCCTGATTTCCGTTCGGCCATTATTCAAAAGGTCATGGGCGAGGATTCTTTGCTGGCGCTGACTGACCAGCAAACGATTTCAGGTAACAGTATTACCTTCCCGGCAGATGAAACCAGCCCTTGGCAAACTTCCGGCGGCATTCAGGCGTATTGGGAATCGGAGGTCGGTCAATTCACGCAATCTAAACCCGCTCTCGTTGAAAAGACTGTCAAAGCAAACAAGATCATTGCACTTGTGCCTTTGACTGACGAGTTGCTGTCTGATGCGCCCGGGATGGCTAGCTACGTCAACCGCAAGGCTCCGGAGAAGATCAGTTTCAAGGTTAGTGATTCAATCATCAATGGTTCTGGCGCTGGAACGCCTCTCGGTATTCTGAAATCACCCGGCACTGTCGAGGTGACGAAGGAAAGCGGCCAAACCGCGGATACCGTTGTTTTCAACAACATCATCAAGATGTATTCCGCGCTGACCCCATCTGCTCGTGCCAAGGCGCGGTGGATCATGAATCCAGATGTCGAACAGCAGTTGATGACCATGAGTTTTCCGGGTACCGGAACTGCGGTTCCTGCATACCTTCCTCCTGGAGGATTGTCCGCCTCCCCCTACGGCACCTTGCTTGGCCGCCCGATCATTACCAGCGAAGTGTGTCCTGCTCTGGGTGACAGGGGAGACATCATCTTCGGCGACATGTCCAGCTACCTGACTGTTGTCAAGGCTGTCGGGGTGCGTTCGGATGCGTCTATTCACATCTGGTTCGATTACGACATTACCGCTTTCCGCTTCATCTTGCGTGTCGGTGGTCAGCCGTGGTGGAACAGCACGATTGCCGCGTACAAGAACGGCAGTTCGGCACGCGGGTTCTTCGCAACTCTGGCAGACCGCGCCTAATTAGATAGCGGGGCTTCGGCCCCGTTTCTCTGAATTCATCAAAAGGAAAAGAACATGCAAACAACTAGCAAACCAAGCGAGCGCGTTGCCATCGCTGCGGTGATCGCCCCTGGAGCATTGACTGCTGGCGCAAAAAACTCTGGCTGGATCGACCTGGCGCTTTATACCCGACTGATGGCGGTTATTTCGACCGGCACGATGGGCGCGTCTGCCACACTCGATGCGAAGTGGCAGCAAGCCGATGACAGTTCCGGCACGAACGCAACCGATGTTGGAACGGCCCTGACGCAAATCGTCAAGGCCAGCGGGGATAACAAGCAAGCTGTGATGAATTTTGTTCCAAGCGCGGATTACACGGAAAAGCGCTTTGCGCGTCTGGTGATGACGGTTGGCGTGGCGACTTCGGACGCTTCCGCAGTGGTGCTTGGCTTTGACGCGCGTCACCTGCCTGCCAGCGACAACGACCTGTCCACGGTGGTCCAGATCGTAGGATGAAAACAATACGTCTCTTAAAAGACGTGATTGGCGGAAACGGAGAGCCCTTGAAAGAGGGCTCTTTGCATTCCCTCAATGATGCGTCTGCAAATCACTGGCTGAAACGTGGACTGGCGATTGAGGCCGATCAGCCTGAAACAGAAGAGGTGGCCGAGCCAAAAACGGAAGAAGTAACGGCCGACACCCCCCGCCGTCGCAAACAGAATAAGGGTTAATCATGGCTAAATACGCGTCTCCTGAATTTCTTGATGGCGGCTTTACCGCTTTCAAGGCAAACGTGAACCAGATGGTTCTATTGAAAGCATATGCAGCCGGAGACAATTACGCAACGGTCAATGGAAATGCGATCGCTTCTGTTTCGGTCGCTACTGGTGATTTTGCGCTGTCTGGTGCGGATGCCGCGCCTCGTGTCATGACCACGACAGCAAAGAGTACAACCGCTTCCGCGAACTCTGGCGCCTCTCCGGATCTGCATATTGCGTTTCGTGACACGGTAAACAGCAAAGTTTATATGGTCACCGACGAAACCAGCAATCAAGTGGTGACCAGCGGCAACACGGTCAACTTCCCTAGCCTGACCTACACCAGCGGGCTGCCGACGTAATGAAAGAGTGGGTCTATCAGGTGTGCATCGCGCTTGATCAGCTTGTCAACACGCTGCTGGACGGATCGGCGGACGAGACGATTTCTTCGCGCTGCTTTCGCCTGAATCACATTCGGGCTTATCGCATAGCCGAGATATTCGTGAATTGCCTGTTCTTTCCGTTCCAAGGATGGAATCACTGCCGCAATGCGTATATCAAGGAAGTGCTTGGCCGCCAACTGCCGTATGAGTTTTACGACCTGGCGCTGAAAATGAATCTCCGGTACGACAAAGATAAACTGGGCGACAGAGTGCAGATATGAGCGTACTGAGCGACGAAATAACGAACGATCCAGCCGGCAAAGGATATGCCGCGTTTCTGCCTGACCAGCCGGGGCGTGTTGTTGATCTGCTTAATGCGCTGACCGAGACAAAGCACAAGGCGCGCATGATCACGGCGCGAGGCATTTTGTCGGATTATCCGGGTGGTCCGGTTGCTGCAGCGCTCGTGCTTGATAAGCTGGAAGCTGCTGCCCCATCCGTGCCAGCCTTGAAGTGGGCTTTCGGGTTCTTGAAGACGGAAGGCTTGGACATTGGGCATCCTGCAACTCAGGGCATGATAGATCAGCTTGCAACAGCGTCTGTTATCACCGCAGACGAGGCCGCAAACCTTAAAGCGCTGTCATTACAGCCAGCCTCCCGCGCTGAAGTGCTTGGCCTGCCTGTAATCACTGAGCAAATATTGAGGGATAGGTAATGACCACATTTACCCAATCACAAGGCGCACGCAGCGCATCCGTTCTCAATCTCGGTACGCTGGCGTCCGGAACCTATATTGCATCGTCCGCAATCGACCTGGGTGCGTCGATTCCGCTCGATGTGACATTCGAAGTGCAAGTCACCCCGAGCGCTGCGACAACCGGAAACAAGCAACTGATTCTGTTCGCGAAGCTCTCTCTCGACAATACCAGCTTCGGCAGCGGCCCGGAAAGCGGCACCGTAACGACGAACGAAGCCGACCTGCACTGGATCGGCACTCTGCCTTGCAATGATTCTTCCGCTCATGGGAAGATGTTCAGCCTGGCCGGTTTGCCTGTTAGTCGCTACCTGAAGCTGGTCGTGAAAAATGACATGGGCGTAGCGCTCTCGTCAGGCAACGTCTATCGCGCCGACATCACCGGGGTGTCCGTCTAAGTGTCTCTGATTCTGCCGCGCAGGTTTAAGTCGCAGCCGCAGCATAACGCGCCTATAGATCGCCAGGGGCTTGGCAAGGGTATCCAGTTACTCTTCAACCCAGGGCTTGGCCCTGTCGATCTGGCAACAGGAAGGGTATGGACTGCCGGCGGGGACGCGTCAGTCGTCGCAGGACAGAAGGGGAAGGTATTTTCGTTTGACGGGACGGATGACTATTACGGTTACACCGGCTACCCGGAGATAACTGGCAATGTCGGCACATTCTTCATGTGGTGCCCGATTGTTGGCGCTGCTGATTCGTTCGGCCATGTTGTTTTTGGGCATTCATCCCCCAGCATCCGCGGGCATCAGATTTATCCGGACAGGCGTCTTGCCATGGGGTCGGTGGATTCTTCGACAGGAAATTTGTCTTCATGGTTTAACACCGCTAACAGGAGCCTGATTTTTGCTTCTGGCGGAGCCGCGGCGACGGCAAGGGCTTATTTAGACGGCAGAGATTCCGGCGTACGATGGTCTAGTAATCCGGGGGATTGGAGCACAGGAAATAAAAACTTCAATCTCGGGCGCTATGCTGGCGGCACGAGTTGGGATTTCTCAGGAACGATCCTGGTTGCAGGATACACATCCGCTGTTTGGGGTGAGGCGGAAGCAAAGGCCTTTCATCAGGATCCGTGGCTGTTATTCAAAGCGCCGGCTCGCAGGATATGGGCAGCCTCTGCCGGCGGAACGACTCATGATCTCGTCGGCGCAAATGCCGCTCAAGCGAACAGTGCCGGTTCGGGCGCAATCTCTCAGACGCACGCTCTTTCCGGGCAGTCGTCCGCGCAGCCAAACACTGCCAGCGCTGCCGGAATTACCCAGACTCAGGTTTTAACCGGCGCATCGTCAACTCAGGCAAACCCGGCCGCAACAGGCACAATTACTCAAACGCACGTACTGACAGGTTCAGCGGGCTCTCAAGCCAACGCTGCAAGCACAGGTTCGGTCAGTCAAGGCGCGCAATTTGTTGCTGATCCAGCGACACAGCCCAATACCGCAGGGACCGGGGCGATAACTCAAGCCCATGCTTTAAGCGGCGCAAGCGGCACGCAGTCTCAGGCAGCCTCTTCTGCGTCAATTGCCCAAGTCCATGTGCTGGCAGGGGCAGGCTCAACACAGGCCAATGCAGCGGCTCAGGGAGCAATTTCCCAAGGTGTTGTTCATGATCTCACAGCGTCGGCCACAAGCCAGGCAAACGCAGGCTCGGCAGGCGCAATCATGCAGACGCATATATTGGTCCTTGCGCCAAGCATCCAGGACAACATCGCTGCGGCATCGGCAATCGTACAAGCGCATGTCCTAGCCGCATCATCTGCAACACAAGGCAACTCCGCAAGTTCCGGCGCGATTACTGCCGGTGACAACGTACTCGTTTCCATCGTTGAGCGCACGGCAGTATTCCAGCGCTCAAAATCCGTAACCGTCCGATTCAATTAATCAATGGCTGACTTCGTGGCAGGGGACACAGCGTCCTCCCTGGTGGTTGCGTGCGTCGATGATACGGGCGCGGCTATCGACCTGACCGGCTGCACGGCAAACCTTCGCTGGAAAGATGAAGTCGGCACGGTGCAGACAAAGGCTATGACGGTAAGCAATGCTACGGCGGGCGAGTGCACATATCAATTCAGCGACGGTGAGTTGTTCTCTCCGGGCATGTCGTTCGAAGCCGAAATAACCGACAGCGCCGGGAAGAAGCTGAGCAACGCGGACTTGATCTCCGTGACAGTGCGGGAGCAGTTGGGATGAGGGTAATTGAGCAACCCAAGATCGAGCCTGTTTCGATTGCCGAGGTTAAGGCGCAGTTGGGTATTAATGACGCCCGCTCTGATGACCTGATAGCGCGGCGCATCGTTGAGGCGCGTAAGTTTGTCGAGGATCACACCGGGCGTGCACTGATTACGCAGACCCGGGAAAAACGCTGGGATTGCTTCGTTGATGAACACGAATTGCCTTCTGCGCTGACAGTTGTTTCGGTGAAATACATCGACGTTCTGGGCGTAGAACAAACTCTCGATCCAACGGAATACGTGCTGGATACGTACGAAACAATCCCGTTTGTCCGCGCTGCTTACGATGTTATATGGCCGTGGACTCAACGTGAGCGCAACGCTGTTCGTATCCAGTACACAGCGGGGTATGGCCCGAAAGCAAATGACGTGGAACCTCTAATTCGGGAAGCAATTATCCTGCTCGTCGGTCACTGGATGAACTTTCAAGGACAGATCGAGGGCGGCATGTCCATTTCCCGCATCCCTTTTGCCGTGACTGACTTGCTCGATCCGTACAAGCTCTACTTCGTTTAAATGCACGCAAGACAGCAAATCAGGGAGGCGGTAGCGGCCATCCTCTCCAGGACTCCTGTTGCCTGGAAACTCGTAACGCAGACTCGCATCCCCTCTAATCGTCAAATCTGGCCGTATCTGATGGTTTTTTCTGAGTCCGAGTCATCCAGTCAATCAACGGTCAACGATCCCTGCGTATATGAGCGCGAACTGATCCTCACCGTGGCTGGCATGCTCAAGATGTCAACGGACACCTCAATCATCGAAGACAAGATGGACGAGTGCGCGGCAGAGATCGAGCAGAAGCTGACTCAATCTGCTTTGCGTGCTGAGCTCGAGCAGGTTAAATCAATCACGCTCATCAACACGAGCATGGAAGTGGTGCAAGAAGAAGACGGAATAGACCACGGCGAAGTTATTACCTCGTGGCGCATTAGTTACGCAACTCTGGAAGGTTCCCCCGATACGTTGATTTAAAAGTTTCATCAATCCCTTAAAGCCGCTTTCGAGCGGCTTTTTTTATTTCTAGGAGAAGAAATGGCAGTTTACAAGAATAGCGGGCTGATTCTGGCTATGCAGAGCGCGATAGGCACGTCCACAGCGATTACCGCAGCGACTAACGCAAATCCCGGCGTATTTACTGCTGTCGGGCATACGCTACTCGATGGCGACATCATTTTGCTTCGCGCATCCGGAATGATCGAAGTCAATGAGCGGCTATTCGTTGTTGTCAACAAAGCCACGGATTCCTTCCAACTCAAGAATGAGGCTACCGGCTCAGTGGGCATTGATACGACTGACTTCGGAACGTTTTCGTCCGGCTCTTTCGAGAAAGTCACACTCGGCACAACGATTCCAGGCGTGCAGGAATTCTCCCCTCAAGGCGGAGACATCAAGTTTCTTGACACGACCACGGTTTCCGATACCCGCGACAAGCAGATCGTCGCTGGCGTAACCGCCATGAGCTACGGCTTGACGATGCAATGGGATCCGAAAGATCCAGCTCAAGCCGCAATGAAAGCCGCGTTTGAAACAAGCGAGGCGCGTGGATTCCGCGTACGTTGGCCTGATGGCACATACATGCTGTTTTACGGATCGGTCGGATTTTCCGGCATGCCGGGTGGCGGTAACCAGGCTATCACGACGACTCAGGCAGCGATTTCCATGAATGGCGCGCCGACTTACGGCATCGCGTAATGAATAAACTTGTAGAGCGGTTTCTGCGGAGCACTCAATCTCGCGTTGAGGTTGCTCCGGGGAAATTCATCGTATTCCGGCGTCCACTCGCCGGGGATTTTGCCGAGATGGCTGCTCGCGGCAAGGCCGGTCCTCTCGACATGATCTATGAATTCACAGTCGGGTGGGATGGTTTTGTCGAGCTTGACGTTTTTCCCGGCGGTGACTCGGTTCCGCTCCCATTCGACAAGGAACTGTTCTGCTGGTGGATCAAGGACCATTCCGAGTACTGGAATCAAATCACGAAGGCCATCGATGACGAACTCGGGGCGCATGAGAAGAGGATAGGGGCAGCTAAAAAAAAGTAGCGGATTGGCTGGAACAGTTCAAGTTGCCTATCCAGCCATCCGGCGCACCTCCTGAATGCGAGCTTTCGGTAAAAGTATGGAATGCGATGGGCGGAACGATTGACTGGAACGCTCTGCCGATTCTGACAGAGATATACGGCGTCAAGGATATAGAAGCTCTGATTGCTCAGCTCATCGTAATGCGGGATTTTGAATGGCCGAAACAGCGATAACAGTAACCGGGCTTCGTGAAGCTCAAAAGTCCTTGTACTCATATAGTCAGCAGCTTGGAGATCGCGTCGTCAAGGGTGCGCTGCGGGTTGGTGCAAACTATATTGCACGGATCGCTCGTGCCAATGCGCCTTATAAAACAGGGGTTCTGAAGGGTCGTGGCGGCATTGTCGTTCGGAATTCCAAGACTCATCGTGGAAAGTCATCTAAAGACCTTATAGGTGTATATCTAACCATTGGCAGCAAGAAAAAAAGCGATCCGAAATACCACAAAAAAAGCGATCCGTATTACGGCAAGTTTCAGGAGATGGGCTGGAATACACGAGGAAAGCTGAATGAGCTGCGATACAGCAAGTACATACGGAATTTTACGCGTCGCTCTATCGGTAGCTCGCGTATCACCCAGCCCGGCAAAACAAATGTTCCGGGCAAGTTTTTTATGGACAAAGCGTTCGAGCAAAATAAGGAACAAGCGGCAGAGGCTGTACGGCAGTCGGCTATAACCGCATCTGAAGTGTTGGCACGGAAAACGGGGCTGTAATGGCAAAAGGCATCGTTTTCGACTTCACGGCTAATGTTGCCCGGTTTCAGTCCAACATTGACAAGATCACTAATGATCTGTCGAAATTCCAGACCAACGCGGACCGGATCAGCAAGAACGTCAACAAATCATTTGACCGGCTCGGATCGGGTCTGCAAGGACTGCGAGGCGTTCTCGGCGGGCTGACTGCCGGTATTAGTGTTGCTGAACTCGCCAAAATGGCTGAGACGTACACTAATATTCAAGCGCGGCTGAAACTCGCCACGCGCAACGCGGATGAGTTCGCTCAGGCCAATGCAAATATCCGGCGTATTGCGGACTCTACCAAAGCTCCGCTTGAAGCCACCGCCACTCTCTATACCCGGATCGCTCAATCTCTCATCGATGTAGGCGGCACCCAGCAGCAGATAGCGAATACCACTCAAGCGCTCGCGCTCGGCTTGAGAATATCCGGGGCCACTGCGGAAGAGTCGGCATCGGCGATGCAGCAATTCTCGCAAGCTATCGCGTCAGGAGTATTGCGCGGCGAGGAATTCAACTCGGTCAACGAGGCGGCGCCGCGTGTGATGAAGGCGCTGGCTGATGCTCTTGGCGTGCCTGTTGGCAAGTTGCGGGAAATGGCGCATGAGGGCAAGCTGACCCGCGACATTCTCGTAGAAGGGTTGGGCTCGCAGTTACCAAAGATGATCCGTGAAGCGGAAACATTGCCGAATACGATTGGCACGGCTTTTACGGACGCAAAGAACGAACTCCTGCTAACGGTCGGCGTTATGGACAAACTGACCGGCGCGAGCAGCAAGGCAGCGGACGCCGTTGCCGAGATCGGAAAGGCATTCCGCGTATTGCGCGGCGGATTGGAAAGCGATGGCAGTCTGTTTGGATGGGCAATATCGACTCCGGAAGAAGAGGCGAAAGCTGCCGAAACCGTCGCAAACCTGGAGCAAAAAGTAGCGCGCATGAAAAAGATGCGCGATGAACTATCGGTTCCGACTGTAGCCAACCGGATAAATGATTTTATATTTGGCGATGTCAAAGACCTCAATATTCAGATTTCTGTAATTGAAAGCAAGATCGCGCATCTAAACGGGCTGGCGAAGAAAGCAGCGCAAATCACCAAAGTTGAGCAGCCAGATGACTCCGGCGCCGGCATGAAGGCTTTACTTGCAAAAGCGGAAGCTGAGAAAAAAGCTGCTGAAGCAGAAAAGGCGCGAATAGCCGCAGCAAAAGCGGCAGAAGCTGCCGCAAAGGCATTTGCCGCTCAGCAGCAAACCTTCATCGACGGGCTTCAAAAAGAAGCCGATACGCTCGGCATGACCTCGGCGCAGCTTAAAGTCTATGAAGCGAGCCTGCTCAAAATTACCGGCGCACGGCTTGCAGGCGTAAAGGCAAACGCGGAACGGATCGAGGCATTTCAGGCCGAGCAGAAAGTCCTGGAAGATATGCGTGAGTCTTACGCGGAGGCCGCTGAGTCCTACCTGAAATTTATTGGAACGGTAGCGAAAGACAACAAAGCCGCCACGGAGAAAGTAGAACGGCTCAAGGTTGAACTGGGGCTCGTTGAGAAATCCGAGGCTCAACAGAAGCGCATGCTTGCTCTGTACGATCTTGAAGTCAAGGTCAAAGAGCGGCTGAAAGAACTGGATGGGCTCGATACGGGCGACTCTGTTCGCAAGATTCAGGAAGAGGCGATACTGAAGGCCAAGGCGAGCGAAGAAGAAGCTATCCGGCTTGAGGAGCAGATCAATAAGCAAAAGAAAGCCGCATCGGAAACCCAGAAGGTTTGGGACAACTTTGGGTTTAACTTGCAGCGTAATCTCGGGGATCAGCTATTCAACACGTTCGAAGGCAAGTTCGATGATATTGGGAAGTCGTGGAAATCTCTCTTGTTCCGTATGGCGGCTGATGCTGCCGCTGCCAATCTTTCGAAGGTACTTTTCGGAGCAGATGGCACAGGCGGAAGCGGCCTTTTAGGGAAAGGCCTATCTCTACTCGGCTCTGTATTGGGTCTATTCGGCGGGGGTGGCGCCGGTGGTGGCACAGCGAGCTATACGGGCTATGGCGGCCTTGGTGCACCTCGTATGTTCGCTAAAGGCGGGATAGTCGACTCACCTACGCCATTCCGGTTCGCTGAGGGTGGCGCATTCCGCTCTGGTCTGATGGGCGAGGCAGGCCCGGAAGCGATCATGCCGCTGAAGCGCGACTCGCAGGGTCGATTGGGCGTCTCTTCTCATGGAAGAAGTGGAGGTGGTGTCGTTATCAACCAGACCATAAATATCGATTCACGCACCGACCGCGCAGAGGTTCATGCTCTCGTCTTCCGGGCAGTGAGACAGGGTAATGCTGATCTGGTCGATAAGTTGTCCCGTCAAGGCGTGATATGAGCATCATCAACTTTCCCGAATCGCTCAAGGTCGCTCGGGTGACATGGGCGCAGCAGCGGAATGATGTCGAGTTCCGTTCCGGCTTTGGCGCTCAAGCGGTGGAGTTGGCTGGCCCGCTCTGGTCTGTCACGCTGGAGGCCACTCCAGGGCGCGAGGCGGATAGCGGCGGCTGGCAAGCGCTCGGAATGCAATTGCGTGGCAGGACAAATCAGCTCGAGCTATGGAATCATGCCCGCCCCGTTCCGCGTGGCACGATGCGCGGAACGATGACACTGAGTTCAGGCGCGGCACAGGGCGCAATGAGCTTGTCCATTGTGGCAAGCGGGCAAGCGTCTAAAACGCTTCTACAGGGCGATTTGCTCGGGATAGGGGATAACCTAACTCAGCAGGTCGTCATGGTCGTAGCGGACGCCACAAGCGATGGCAGCGGCATTATTTCCGTGACTGTCGAGCCACCTTTGCGCAATGCATTCTTGGCAGGAGAAGCGATAACCTGGAACAGGCCGAAAGCACTATTCCGGCGTGTTAACTCGCGCTTTGGTTGGGAGACACATGCTGCGGTTACAGAGGGGTTTGTTATCGAGCTTTTAGAAGACTGGAGGATCTAGGTGACAAATCTGGATTCCTCTCAGCAATCCGAGCTTGAGAAACCGGTTACCAGGGTCGTCTATTTTGTTGAGCTTGCCTTTGCCTCCTCTACCCAATACG
>ERZ795041.52-NODE-52-length-45957-cov-10.322862_pt1 | contig 45957 bp, 68 predicted proteins | sample MGYA00375125_ERZ795041 | MGnify/ENA primary metagenome ERZ795041 (study PRJEB30170, sample SAMN03074214) | activated sludge metagenome | biome: Common Effluent Treatment Plant; feature: Wastewater; material: Activated sludge; isolation source: activated biomass in a...
CGCTGGCCGGCGCGGGTGAAGCGAGCGCCGAGGTGGCAGCCGACGACGAACGTGGTCGCGAACAGGATGGCGAGTGTCATCGTCCACCGCCCGGCTGCATCTGGCGGCGGCGGTAGGCGCGACGTTGGGCCGCGAGCTGGCATATGCGGCAATTGCGGATGGTGCGACCATTCGGCCTGGCCTTGACGATGAGATTGCGGCCTTGGAGACGATGGCCGTGGACACACAGCGTCTTGTTCGCTCGTGATGTGCGGGACTTAGTGCGCATGCGCGCAGGCAACGCGTCGACGGAGGGGCTTGCGGTGCCCCCGGTCCGGCTCGAACGGACGACTTCCGACTTAAAAGGACGGAGCTCTACCAACTGAGCTACGGGGGCGGGGGAGACGATACCGGAAGTGCGCAACTGTGCCTGCATAGCGGTCACGCCGAGGCTTTCCGCGCACGCTTGGCCAGCCACCTGTCGAAGTCACGGCGTTCGATGAGGAACGCGCCAGTGAGGCCAGTGAGCTTGCTGGCGCGCAGTTCGCCGCGGTTGATGGCCGCGATGATCGTACGCTTGGGAATGTGGCTCTCCGCCGATGCCGCCGTAGTGGTGAGAGGGGGGATTTTGGGCATGAGCAAAATCTAGGGCAGTCGACAAGATTGTGCAAGTGCATAGTTTTGGCGTGTCGCATAGTTGCGTCAGAAACGAATATGATCACACACCTTGCCAAGTCGCATAGTTGTGCATAACATTCGCTGTATGACCACTGCATATGAGTCGGGCAACGTGCCTCCGATAGAGGTCAAGCATCGCCTGCGCATCGCCCGTGAATTCGCCGGACTGGAGCAAGACGAGCTGGCCGAGCTGATTGGTGTCAGCCGCAACACGGTCGGCAACGCAGAGAAGGGCCGCGGCAACCCCCGCCGCATCATGATCAACGCTTGGGCATTGGTGTGCGGGGTGCCGGTGAGCTGGATAACCACAGGGCAAGGGCCAACTGAGCCGCGCACACCTGACGACGAGGGTGGGCCCATCTCTCGGACTGCGGATTATCAGATCCGAAACTGTGGACCATCCAACCGGCGGCTACGACGACGACGACGTCCTGGTGGTTACGACGACCACGACGACCTCGTGGCCGTCGCATGAGCGCGACCACGGTCGTCCACGCCACCACGTCGGCCGGTAATCCCTGCCTGCGCGCGCTCGACGAGTACGGCATCGCCGTGGCGGCCGCCATTTGTGTCGGCGGCCGGGGGAGGGTATTAGCCAACGCCACGGGTGGGCCCCGCGGTGAGCTGATCGCCGGCTCTGAGGCGGACGCACGGGAGTGGGTGATGTGGCTCGGCGGGCAGCTCGCGGACACGACGCCTTCCTGACGTCGACCCGTGACGCTGTCGTGCCCATATTCGCAGGCGCCGGGCAGGCTGCTGGTGGTGGGATTCCAGCTATGACCAGTCCGACGCACCCGCTGATTATCGAGTGGGAGATGTGGCATGTCGCCGCCCGCAAGTCGCCCCGCACGACCGAAGAGCGCATCCGCGTGATCACCCTGTTCGCCGCCGAGGCCGGCTGCGACCCGGCCACCGCGCAATCCTTGCACGTGATGCGCTGGCTGCAGAGCCATGTAGCCGACTGGTCAGACTCCACCGCGGCCACCTACCACTCGTATCTGCGGACCTGGTTCACATGGCTGCTCCTGCAGGACCATCGGGTCGACAACCCGATGCTGAAACTCGGATCACCGCGCTACCCCGACCGCGTGCCGCGACCCGTGCCCGACGACGGCCTCGTGCGGCTGCTCACCACACGGATGCACCACCGAACCCGGGTGATGATCCTGCTCGCCGCACTGGCCGGGATGCGCGTGTCTGAGGTCGCCCGGGTGCGCGGGGAGGACCTGGACCTGAGCGCCCGGCTGATCTACGTCACCGGCAAGGGCAAGAGGCGTGACGCGCTGCCGCTGCATCCGCTGCTCGTTGACGCCGCGCGCACCATGCCGCGGCGCGGCTGGTGGTTCCCGGCGAACTCGCGCCGCGCCGGCCACCACGTGCGAGGCAAGAGCGTCTCGGACATCATCGGCCAGGCGATGCGCCGCGCCGGGACGCCCGGCACCCCGCACAGCCTGCGGCACTGGTACGGGACGACGCTGCTCGACGACGGTGCCGACGTTCGGGTGGTGCAGACGCTCCTGCGGCACCGGTCACTCGCGACTACGGCGATCTACACGAAGGTGCCCGACCAGACGCGCCACGATGCCGTCGGCCGGCTCGATCCGTTCCGCGGCCAGGCGGCGTGAACCCTTGTACGATCCCCGCATGCTCAAGCTGGCCGCTGCTATCGCAGTCTCCGTCGCCGTGGCTGGCTGCGGTAGCACTTCCTACTCGCCCACTCCTACGACTCCCGCTGCCAGCGATGTGATTCCGCGGATCTCACCGATTCCGATCACCCCAGACGCCGCGGAACTCGACCGGGTATTCGCCGGGCTCGTGTCCAAACTGCCCATCGAACCCACCGAGGCGAAATTGCTGGCGATCTCGATCTGCATGGCGTTCCGGCAGAACCCGGGAACGTCGATGCGCAGTGCTGTGGCGCAGATCGGTGCTCAGCGAGGTTGGACTAATCGGCAGGCTACGGTGTTCCTGAACGCGGCCACCTCCGCCTACTGTCCCCAGTACCGCGACGGTTCATGATAAGCGGTATTGACAATCGGTAGATAAGAGGTATCGTTAATGCCATGAGCACGAGCACCCAGACCACCATCCTCACAGTCCAACTGTTCGGCCGCACCAAGGTCACCGAGCACGCCACCGAGGCTGAAGCGTTCGACCACATCGGCAAGATCGCGATGGTAAACCAGCTTCGCGTCGAACGCGACGATACCCACAACGAAGGTGAGTTTGTCCCCCAGGTCTGGATCGGCACCCGCATGGTCGACGACCCAAGCTGCACCTGGAACTACGGAGGCTACCGATTTGCGAAGGTCGCCGCATGACCACCACCCGTTCAGCCGGCCGCCCCGAGGTGGGGCGGCCGGTGAACATCCGTCTCGGCGATGATCTGCTCGCACAGCTGGACGACTTCGCCGCTGGCAGAGAATGGAGCCGCGCTGAGGCCGCCCGGTTCCTGATATCGGTCGCGCTGTCCGAGCGTCACGGCGCACCCTGAGACGACAAAAACGCCCCCCGCAAGCCGAAGCTCACGGGGGGCGTTGGACGTTGCCAGTCCGAGATCGATCGTAACGCATCAGGTCAAAACAGCACCCAAGCCAGCAGCCCGACACACATCGCCACGACGAGCGAGACGTAGATTGTCATGTGCAGCTCCAACTGCGCATCGTAATGGTGCGGGTCGGTCATATCGGATTGCCTGCTTCGGGGTGATGCTCGCTGGAAAAGTCGCGTACCCGGTCCTGAAATTCTCGGGTCTCTTTGCGGTGCATGGTCAGGTCGTCGCGGATGTCGCGGAGTTCGCCGCGCTGCCCGCCGATATCCTGCCGCAGCCCACTGATGTCGCGGGACTGCTCGGTCTGCCACCGGCGCATCTCGGCGACGTACTGCGCCAGTGTCGATTGACCATGCTCGATCCGGTCGATCTGGTCGCGCATGTTCGGCGACCTGGGACCGCGTGGATGATCGTTGACGGACTGCTCGTGGATGTCCGCGATGAGCTTGCGATCTTCTTTCCAGCGTCGCACGCCGCGGCGCTGCCCACGCATGGTGACGTAGAGCGCGGCGAACGCGGGCAGGCTGGCCGGCAGCCCGATGATGAGCAGCCCGAGTAGATGGATACCAGATTCGGGGCGGTAGATCTCGGGGTCGATTGCGGTGCGGATGATGTCAGGCCAGATCACGTCGACCCCTTCGAGGAAAATGAGTCAGCCCCCGCGGTGGGCGGGGGCTGACGGTTAGCGATGGTATTCGATGCTCGATCCGGGTTCGGCTCGGGCGAGGTCTCGGGCTACGGCCTCGTTGTCGACGGTGAGGGTTCCGGTGGTGGTGTAGACGGTGTACATCTTGGTCTCCGTTTCGCTCTGTAGTTGTTGATGATGACTCTAGCGCGAAACACGTTGGTACACAAGTCATTTCACTCACTCGACCACTTGCAGATCCCCAGGGTTGAAGATGTGGCAGCAATTAGGATCAACATGCCCGAGATCGACACAGACACCGAACGCCCAATCGAGTTCGGTTATCATGCCCTCGCGGCCACGGTGTTGTCCTGCGATGATGACGCGCACCTTGTCCCCGATCCTCATAGCGACCTCAGGTAATCGATGGCGGGCTCGATCGAGTAGTTCACATGCGGGCCAGTTCTGCCGCCGAAGAACAGACCCGCATCGATGATCGCGCGATACAGCGCAATGGTTTCCGGGACCGGGCGTGCGACGATCTCCACCACCTGGGAGAGCAGTGAGTCGGGGCCGGTGAATACGCGAGTCCCCATGACGGCCTTGTAGATCGCGGTCTTGTGCTCGCCGCTGTCACCCCTGCAGTCGGTGTATAGGTCGCCGGCGTGTGCGTAGTCGCGCCACCATGCCGGGGTGTCGACCATGAGCCGGTCGGCGATGCCGTGCGATTGCGGCGGCGCGACGGGGCCGCCCGGGTCTGGCCATGCCTTGCCGGTCTCGCGCATCGGAGGCTGCCCTATAACCGATGGGCTGCCACTTATACCTATCTTCTACAGCGCGGGCCAGGTCCGCGTCCGGGCCGATCCACCACGGCACCCCGGTTCCGCACACCGTGAGCAGCAAAGGTCGGGCATCCTCCGGCGGCAGATAGCCCATCAGGATCTTGGTGGAGTATCCGATGAAGCCGTTGACCATGACATCAGGTCGAGTCGCGGCGTAGCGTCGCTGCATCTCGATCACGGCATCGTAGAGCTGCTGGTCGTAGTCGTCGGTGTCAGCCAGATGTCCTGCGTAGCTGCGGAATTTCGCCCGCATGAACGACTTAATGCGGCGGATCTCCGGCGACGAATCACCCGGCCCGAGAACCCACACCCCACCTGGGAGATACATCAGCCCGGCTTGCAGGGTAGGTATCCGGTGCGGCGCTCCTCGCACTGAATGCCCAGCGCGCGGCAGGCGGCTCGGCTACAGTCACGCTGCATCGGGAAAGGCTTGGGCCGCTCCAGGGATGGATGCGTCTTTGTGCACGATGATGGGCACCAAGCGTGATGGGTCATCGTAGCGGCCTCGCCCACATCGACCCGTACACGCGGCGTCGATGCCGGTGCGCCATCATGGATTCCGCGGTCATGGCACGACCCCGTAGGTAGCGGCGAAGATGTCATCTCGGCACGGGTAAAACTCGCCAGCGACGCCACGGATGATCCAGTCGCATGGATTGGCGCGCATGTCGCCCTCCAGCGTCCTGACGACCACTGCGCCGTGCTCCATGGTCTCGTAATGCGCCGTGGATAGCAGCCCATACGACTGCACCCACGTCACAATCTGGCAGGCGCTTTCGTGCGTGCCATCCCATTGCATAGCCTCGATCTCGACGGGCTTTCTTGCGGAATCGCTGCACGGTCATCGGTGCACCCGGTTCACGGCGTCTATGGCTTGCTTGACGATCGGGTCAAGTGCTGCCCCGATCAGATCGCCGGCGCCGTCGCGGATCCGGTCGAACGCGGCGTCGGCGGCCGATTTGTTTTGCCGCACTTGCTCTATGCCGCGGATCACTTGATCCTCGGGTGATTCGGTGGCGCGGTTCGGCACGGAGAACGTCGCGGCGAACGCGGCGAGTCCTGCGCCGAGAGCGCCGAGTATTTGACCGAAGTCCAGCACGGACAGATCCGGTCCGCCTGCCGATACGGTCGCAGCACCAGCAGCCGCGACAACGCCAGCCATGATGGCCTTCAACATCGTGCTCGGGGTGTACTTGGTGGTCATGGTCAGTTGCCTTTCTGGGGGTTGAATAGGGGTTTCAGACCCGAGGAGGCCAGAACCAGTTGCGAGGACCTTCGCCCTCTGTCACGCTCGCGACCCAGAGTGTGTCCGAGCCGTCGAGCAGCACCTGTCCGTTGACTACTGTCCCGCCCCATGTGCGAGTGATGACGAGCGCGTAGACATCTCCCGGCCACACCGAATTGCCAATGTGGATCACCACACCGTTGCTGTTCTCGCGATGCTCGGGCATGTGGGAAGTAGCGTCAGCGCGCCGCTTGTTGATCTGCGCTGCGTCCTGCTCGCTCAGTCGATAGTGGACGATGCGGCCAATGGTCGGGATCATGGTTAGCCTTTCTGAGATGCGATGAATGCTTCGAGTGCTGGGCGATTGGTGCGGGCGATGTCGGTGAGTATGTCGCGGGCTACAACGTCGCCAGCTGCGGCAGCGAGGACGAGATAACGCAGCGCTGCGCGGCTCTCGTCGGCGACCTGCGCAAGGTCTCTCTTAGCGCGGTTAACACTGCGCTGGTCGGTGAACTTGCCATTGCCAGCGGCGGCGGAAAGCATGTCCTGCAATGCTTCTGTGTTCCCATCTCGTGCATCGTCCTTGGTGTCTTGGCGGTGCAGCATCCTGTCCATCGACTGCATCATCTGCGCGGGCGTGTATATCGCGCCCTCGCCACGCTTGGCGTAGGTGGACAAGGATTCGAGTTTGGCGTCGGACATGAGCAGCTCCAATACGGGATCACGTGGTTCGATCGGTGTAGTCGCGGCGAGTTTGTTGTACAGCCGTTCAGCTTCACCGAATCGCTGGTCATAGCGGTCAGGAAAAGCCGAGCCCTGGACCTTCTGCGCATAGAAGCCGGGCGAGCGCGATGCGTCGCGGTAGTCGTACGGGATCTTCGTGAGCCCGCGTACACCAGGACCTTTGTCGACGGTGAAGAAGATGGTGGTCGAGCGGGTCACGTCCATGCGATCAGCGATCGGCCCCCACGGTGGTCGCTGCTGATAGATACCGCTGCTGTCGTAGTCGTAGCCGACCGCGTCGTGCGGAAGCGCCATCGACGCCGGATCTTTCGCATTGGCGTACATCGTCAGGTTCGTCTCGACCAGTCCAACCGCGAGCGCGATTTTGATTCCGCGCGGCGCGATACCGAGCCGTCTACCCTCGGCGATGATGGCCAGGGCGTAGCGTTCGGCTCGGGTCAGTGGTGCAGCGCCCCGCCGGAATGTCGAGAATCCGTCGGTGCGGATCTTGCGGGCAATGAAGTCGGCGGTGCGCGGATTGCCGTAAGTGTCGCCACCGAGCTGAAAATGCATCCAGTCGCGAATGTCCCAGAATCCGCCGCAGAAGACGGTGTCCTCGTAGAAGTCCAGCAGTTCCAGCAGCTTGGGGTACTTGTCGCCGGGGTATGCGCGTTCCGCTGGGATTCCGAGCCGGAATGTTTTGCCGTCTGGGCCGTCCCAATTGAGGTCAGTCGCAGTGCCATTGAGATGGTTTGAATCCCAAACCTTGTTCGATGGCGTCCACCCCGCCGAGTCCGCGTCACGTAACGGCTCGACATGCGCGTGGAAGTCGGCGGCGAACGCCCGCAGGATGATCGACGGCTGACCCTTGAGTAGCTGTAGCGTCACGTTCGCGCCGGGGACGCTCACCCACTCGCATTGGTCGGGACGCGCTCGCGCTGGCTCCCAGCCGTTCTCGCTCGGCATTACGACAGATTCTTGAACATCGCCCCAACGAACCGCAAGAATTTCAGGGCTGTGTCGTCGAGCGTGCCGGGGATGCGCTTGGCTACCTGGTCCATGAACTGGTCGACCGCGTCGGGGTGCTTTTTGAACCAGTTGAGCAGCAGCCGACCGAGCATCAGCATGATTTGTGCTTGCATCACTTCACCTTTCGATTCTTCCACCATTCGGCAACCTTTTTCGCGCCTGCACGTCCGATGACGCTGCCGACACCTCCGACGATGCCGCCGACGAGGATGCCGACCGGGCCACCCATGACACCGCCCGTGACGGCACCACCGACGACCGCGCCGCTCACTCCCGTTTTCGGTGGGACTTTCATTGCCATTCCTTTCACCAGGGCCAGCCGAGATAATGCCCGCCGAGGACTGCCCCGAACGTGCACAGTGTCACGGGCAGCAGGATCACGACGCGTATCACAGGTAGAGGCCGATGTCCGAGCGGTATTGCGCCGCGGCAAGTGGATTTGAGGTGTCCGGGAAGATCACACCACCAGACCCGGGCACGTCGTTGTTGAAATACGATTCATGGTGAATGTCGGCGGCATTCGTGGCGAACCATTCCATCATCTTCGCCACGAAAAACGCGGAGTCCCCGGTGCCGTTATCGGCGACGGACGCGATACCCCATTCGGATACCGCCAGCTTCACCCCGGCAGCCTGCGCCTGCATCAGGTGCCAAGTCAGACCACCGTCACGCGCGATCCGCGCATCCCAGGATGATTGCGTGTCGGTGACGCCGAACCACCAGTAGAAGTCGGGGCCGATGATGTCGAAATATCCGGCCAGGTCAGTGACGATCTGCGTGTTGCTGACACTGGTCTGCGACGGCCCCTCGTTAAGGCAGAGTTCCACCAGCACACCTGGTTTGGTCGCTTTGATCGTGTTGTACGCCGCCTTGTACCGCGCTACCCATTGCGTTCGGTTGGCACTCGTGATGGCGTGCGGCCAACCGGGCAGGTTGGCCTCCCAACCGAGCCGCACCACATCACCGTCCTGTAGCGGGTCCGTGAAGCTGGTCCACTGCGTGGTGTAGTCGGTGTTGACGTTGCCGTCCTCGGGCCACAGCGGCACCGCAACGTCGAGCCGCTGCTCCGGCCTGGCCCGCAGCATCCACCAGGTGTTGAGCAGCGCCGTCCACGAGGTGCGGGTTGGGAACACCGAGTGATGACTGACGTTCACCCCGCGCCACGCCTCAAACGCGGTCAGCTTCGACAGGGTGTGGTCGATGTACACGCCCGACGCCCAGCCCTGCGCTTTCGGCGCAACGCCAGCACCGAAGCGGTAAAACAGGTTCCACGGATATGTCACGCGAGCCCGACCCACGGCGCGAACCAGTTATCCCACGAGCCTGTCGTGGTCGCGGGTAGGTCGGTCGCTCCGGTCAGTAGGTAGCAGATTCTCGGATTATCGTCGATTGGACCCATCCCAGACGCCTTGAGTCTCGGCGTCCCGGTGCCGCTGACCAGCAGGATCGCCACCGCATACTCCTGACCCGCAACGAGATTCACCGACGAAATTGCGGCTGGGGTAGCTGCACCGTTGTCCACGATGGTCGCCGAGTTTCTTATGTTGGCCCCATTCCAGCGGGTCGCCAGATGCGCCGAGCGGGCGATGCAGGTATAGGTGCCGCCTGCATACGAATACAATCCGACTTTGCACCGAGTGGACGCGGTCAGCGTCGAACCTGCGCCCGTCGCCGTCTTGATCGTCGTCACCGTCTTGTCGACAGCCGCGACGAAATGCACCAGATACATTTCCCCGCTTGCGGGGGTCTGGTCCTGACTGGCTATCAACCGCGAGATCGGCTCGATACGCCCATCCGTCGGGTTATATAACGGATTCGCGACACCGTTTTTTGTTATACCAAGTGCTGCAAGCGCTGCCGCCACATCAGCCGCGGTGAACAACTGCGATCCGAGCGTGGTCGCCCCGAGGTTTGTACGGGCTTCGGCTGCCGTACCTGCTCCGGTCCCGCCGTCGGCCACCGCAAGCTTCGGTACTGCGGATAGCACACCGTTCGCCAGCTTCGCGACACCCGAGGCCGACGCGCGGCCCAGCGCCTTGCCGGTCGTATCTGCGAACACAGCAACCTCACCAGCGACCGACGTGGCCGCGCCCGTGACATTGCCGCTGCCACCAGCCGCCGGGAGTTGCGCCGCCGGAACCTTGCCGTCCGAGCCGAGGGAGGCGTAGCCGTTCGGTTGGCCCTTGTTGGCGGTCGCTTCCGCGCCGGTCACATCCGCGACAACATGGTTGTGCGCGGTCGGGGGCCGGGCGTCGGAGAGTCGTTCGTCAGACGGGGAGACGTAATCCGTGCCAGCCGTAGCAGTCCCGAGCACACCGTCAGCCAGCTTCGCCAACCCGGTACCAGTAGCCCGCTTGACCACCTTGCCCGAGGCCCCAGAAAACAGTGCTACCTCGCCGTCCACCGACGCCGCCGCGCCGGTCACATCACCACCACCGCCACCGCCGGTAGGTGGCGTCCGATACACGTTGTCGCCGTACAACACGGTAGTGCCGTCAGCGGTGCCGGTCGGGGTGACTGTGCCGAGTGGCCCGAGGTCGCCAGGCTGCACGGCGCTGTCGGCTTTCGCGCCCTGCGCCGCAGTGGCCTTGCCCGCCAGCGCAGCATCCAGGCCAGTAACGTCCGCGGTGCTGTGTGTGTGCGCAGTAGGCGTGCGGGCGTCCGAGAGTCGCGAGTCATTGCCCGCCGCTGCGGTCGATCCCGTCGTTCCGAGTGTGAGATTCGAGGTGCCTGCCCCGATCGACGTGCGCGCCGCAGCCTGGTCAGCGCCCGCAGCGATCACAGCGGGCTTGTTGAGAATCTGCGCGGCGCCCGAACCTGTCCAGTCGGCCTGGACATTGACCTGCGCCCCCGCGGCGATGTCACCAAGCTTGGCTTTCTCCGCCGCGGTGTACACCTTATTCGCGGTGCCGCTGCCCACGTCGTCCTGAGTCAGGGACACGTTGTCGGACAACGCTTTGCCATTCACGGTGCGCGTATTCGGCACCAGCGCAGCAAGCATGAGGTCTATCTGCGCCTTGACATATGTCGTAATCGAAGCCATACCAACGCCTTTCAGAAATTGATGGTCATCGTGCCGTCGCCGTTGTCCACGACGGACGCACCAGCATTGACGGGATGCTCAGCCAAATACGAAGCGACCGCATCGGCGATCACCTGCGGGTCGGTCGGATCGATAGGATGCGCCGCCATGTACGACGCGATCGCATCCTGCAGCACTTCCGCCGGGGTGTCAGGTGGCACCGCGATGGCCGTCTCGATCAGCACCCGCAGGTCGGAATCCGTGGCGGGCACCAGAATCGGATACGTCGCATCGTTGTGCCGCACTACCACGGGCCCGGGCTCCAGATTGACCGACAGCAGCCCGTCGACCGGTGTCGCCCACACCTCGCGCGCCGTCACAATCGACCCGTCACCAGCTTCCCGCAACATGGACGTGAAGATCCACGGTGCGTTATCCGGCTTGCCCGACACGTCCCGCACAGTCGCGGTAATCAGTGGCATATCAACACCTCTCACGCTGTAATCGTCGCGGTGCCGTCACCGTTGTCCACGACGCCGGCACCCGACAAGGTAGCCGTTCCGTCACCGTTGGTCACCACGAAATCGCCAGTAAGCGTGGCGCTACCGTCACCGTTATCCACCACAGGCAACGGCGCACCGCCCGACGAGATCCACTCCAGACGCGAACTCCCCGGCTTGCCGGATCCGCCGTGGTATGCCGGTGCGGACGCCCGCAGCAGCGGCGCACCGCCAGCTCCGCCGCCGCCACCACCGTCGCGGCCGCCGTCGCCACCACTGAAATTCGTCGCGTTGCCCGACGTGCCCGAGCAGCACCCGCCAGCACCGCCAGCGCCGCCTTCACCGCTCGCGCCGTCGATCGCCGAATGGCCGTCGTCGCCCACGACCGCAGTCGCACCGGCGACCGTGGCACTGTCACCACCAGCACCACCATTTCCCGTGGTGCCGAACGAGTTCGCGCCGCCACCGCCGCCGCCGCCAGCACCAGCACCGTTCGGATTGTTCGGTGCAGCCGCCGCGGTACCGGTGACCACCCCGGCACTACCCGGCGTCCCGTTCAGTAGGACCGCCCCCGGCAGCCCGGACTGAGTCGCGACACCACCAGCGCCCGGAGCACCGCCGACAGTCGTCCCAGCCTTGCCGCCCTTACCGCCGCCAGCCGTCAACGTGATTCCGCCGCTGCTGAAAACCGTTGCAGCACCATCGAACCCGTCCATGCCGGGAATCGTGCTCGTGCCAGACCCAGACGGGCCAGCCAAAACCGTAGGCGTCACGGACACCGAATACGTCGACCCCAGTGCGGATACCGGGATCTCCACATATCCGACCTTCGCGGCACCGCCACCACCGCCACCACCGCCACGATTGACACCATACTGCACCAGGCCCGTGCCGCCCGTGCCGCCCTGGCCGACCAGGGCATGGATCCGCACCGCCGTAGCACCCGCAGGGATCGGCGCGTTGATGCGCGGCTGATTCCGCTCGATGATCGGGAATGTAATTCCGCCCGTGCCCGAATCGACATCAGGTACCGTCGCCTGCACCACCCGGATCGCGAGCGCCCCCGCAGCCCCCGGGCCGCCCGGTTGGCCGAGCACACCACCAGACCCGCCGCCACCCGGCGCATTACCAGGACGGCCCCACAAATTCGACTGCGCCGCACCACCGTAGTAGCTGATCCCGTCATAGTCGACATCACCCGGAGACGCACCAGCCGCGCCGCTCGGCGAACCACTGCCGCCGGACGCCACGAGCAGCACCGTGCTACCGCGGGTGACCGTCGTGGCCTGACCGGGATCAGTCTGCCCGAACTTCACCGCCCCGCCCGCGCCGACCGTCACACTCAGCACATCACCCGGCGAAACATCAATCCCCACAACGAGAGTCGTAGTCGCCCACGTACCGGAATTGCCGCCCTGAGAAAACGGCGCCCCCGACTGGCCGCCGCCCAGACCGACCAACTGCACCTTGTCGCCAGTGCCCATCGTCACCGGCACAGCCCACGAAGTCGACCCGGCAATGTCGAATGTGAACGTTTCCGCATCGTAGAACGTCTGAGCCGACTGCGCCGCCTGCAACTGCCTGATCGACGACCGAGCGCCGGCAAGATCGGACGTGATCCGATTCAACATGTTCGGCAGATCCAAGATGTTCGGAATCGGAAACCGCTGCAACGCATCCGCCACATCGGCGTTCCCGGCCCCAGACGGACTGCCGTTCGCCACCGCCTTGATCGCATCGATGATCCCAGTCATTCCGCTCTTCGCGTCGCCGGCGTCGTCGGCGGCGGAGTCGACTCGGCCGGAAAGCAGGCCGGACCAATTCCTTATCTGATCGAAGGCCTTGCCCGGCGTCAACGCATTGGTCAGCGCGAGCACGACCTGCTGCAGTATCAGCTCGATGATCTTCTGCCGGGAGGCGTCGAGCTTCTCCTGCGTCCATGGCGACTGCGTCGGCGCACCGGTGAAGTCGCTACCCGGCCACGACTGGGCCGGGGCCGAGAACCGTGGAATGTCAGGCGGTTGCGGCATTTAGATCGGGACGTCCAACACGTTCCAGCGGGCGCCGTCTGGCGCGGCCGCGGTCGCCCAGTTGTTGCTCGAGGACGCCTTCTGTTCGGCACGTAGGTACACGTTGGCCACGGATCCGGCGGGCACGACGCCGAAGTTGGCGTTGCTGCCGACGTTGGTGTTTGGCGGGCCCGCCGACAGCACGAGCGGGGGCGGCGCAGACCCGGCCTGACCGAACGCACGGCCTATCTCGACACCACCCGAATCCGGATCCCCGAGATAGGCGACGAGATCCACACGCGTATCGACCGATCCGGTGACCACCACACTGCCCGATACCCACAGCTTCCGGTCGAACGGCTTGGCCGCCAACGTCTGCGATGCCAGCAATCGTGGTGACGTGTTAGACCAGGGCGTCGCCTCGATCACAGACGGCCCGCGGATGCCGGCGCGTTTCTGTGGGATGAACACCACGCCCGGCGACCCGCTGCCCGTATCGGCGGCATAGGACAGCACATGGCCAGCCGACGCTGGGGCGCCGGCCTTGAGTGCAGCGGCGTCGGCGAGGTCGGTAGCGTCGAGGACTCTGAACGCCCCGGTGTCGCCCTTGCTGCCCTGGTGGTAGTACAGGTCGTATCGATAGTGCGCGGCCTCGCCCGGACCGCCGGGGTCGATGACGGTGCGTTCCGGGTTGGGGTCGGGCAGCGGGTCGCCGGGCGGGAGTTCATGCGCCGCGAACGTGATGTTCGGTTGCGGGCCCGACGCGCCCTGAATCGCCATCGGAAACGATGCCACACCACCAGCTGGGGTGATGATGATCGTGCCCACGCCCGACGACACCGCAAACCCGTATGGAAACGTGATCGTGGTGTCGGTGAAGCTGATCGTCCCCGCGGTCTCATCGACAATGATCGCCATGCATCATCCCCTCACTCATTGCGCCATCAGCGCGACGTTGACACCGGCCTGCAGATCACCCAGGCGGCGCTGAAGCTTGGTGGCCGGCGCATCCTCGGCCTTGCCGTCACCTATCTGATACTCGACCCGCGTTGCCTCATCACGGTTTTCGATGAGAGTAGCGTTCTCGACGAAATCTGTGATGATGCGTCCACGACGGACGAGCGTGGCCAGCGCGCCCGGGAAGGTGTCGCGGCCGAGCTCGTACGGGAAGCAGTTGTCGACCGTGATCTGTCCCGAGACGTAGCCCCGCGTGTCATACTGCAGCGCCTTCTGCTGCAGGAATCCTTCGAATGTATAGCTGCCGGATCCGGTTGCCACGAACACTTCCGGCAGGCCGTAAGGTCCGAGCTTCACGCGGCGGTCGAAGTTGTCGGTCTGCATGAACGCGAAAGCGATGTCATGAAAAGCGCCGTCGAGGATGGTTCCCGGCACCCCGGTCACACCCAAGACGATCGTGATCATGTCGATAAACCAGGAGAGCGTCGCGTCCACAGACGAGTTCATCCATGCCGGGCTCTTGCCGCCCGAGAGCGTGCGCCATGCGATCGGATGATGATGGGAGACAACGCCTCTGATCCCGGAACGGGGGTGATCGGCGTTGAACAGACACCACGGCTTGACGAAATGCAGACCGAGCGCGGGCGCGATGTTGACACCGTCGGGCGCGTACTGGGCTTCATTGTTCGGGTCGAGGAACGGCTTGAGCGCCTCGCCGAACATCGAACCCATCAGGTCGGCCGCGGTGCGCTGAAAGCCGTCGAGGAACGTACCCGAGAAACCCGTCACCGACATGCGATCCTTGACGTCGACGACGATCGTCGGCACCCGCAGTAGCTGGGTGGCCTCCGCGAACGGATCAGGCTGCGGCATACCCGGTTCCCACAGGTTGACCTCGATCGTGAGGCCGTTGTCCTCGCAGGTTTTCATGACCAACTGGAGTAGTTCGTCCATCCGCCAATTCAGCGAGATGAACGGGCTGGTGTCGTTCCATCCGGCCGACGGCACGATGTAGACCGGGGTGGTGGCCATCTGCACGACGTCGCGCAGCTCCAGATCCTCGCCCGGATTCTGCATCAGCATCGTGACGAACCACGCGCGCCAATCCAGATTCATGCTCAGCAGATTGTTCGTCATCTCCCACAGGCCCATCTGGATCCGTAAGAATGTCGACCCGAACAGATATTTGATCACCGAGATCGCATTGCCGAACGCGACACCGCGCGTCGGCGGGCCCTGTATCTGCAGCGGCATGAACCACCACGGCCACGCGATCGCCCTTGTAAGCCATACCTTGTCGTGGATCAGATCGCACTCGATGGTGTCCGGTTCGGTGGGGTGGCCGAACTTGTCGTGTGCGACGTCGACGCGGCCGGACCAGCGCAGCGGTCCGCAGTCGACGACAACCGGCACCACGGTCTCGTGGCAGTTGAGCACGACGTCGGCCAGCGGGTCGTTGCCGTCGAGCACCAGCTTCCCGGTGGGAACCGGAAGCCGTGGCCACGACACCTGCAGGCTCTTACGGTTCGACGCGTCGCCGGCGAGCCTGTAGGTGTTCGTACGCACCGTGCACACCACATCGGATCGCGGGAACGAGTCGACCTTGCCAGCCTCGCGTGCCGCACTCATCACCTCGTGCGGGTTGGTAGAGAGCAGCTTTCGTTGCACCTCGGCGAGGTCGAGGTAGTCGGCGAGGTTATCGACGCGGGGCATTTATTCGGGCCACCGTCGCATCGGCGTCAACGACGCGGTTACCTTCGTGTTGTCATTTCCGCCGGTCACCTTCACCGCGATCCACGACGTCGTCGCCTGCGACGGCTGCGGCACACCCGGGATTGGGCGGGTAAACCGGCCCTCCAGCAGCGAATACAGCACACCCTGCGGCGGCTTGATGCCGAACACACTCTCCAGCCACTGCAACGCGGGCGGCACCTGCCCCATGCTGATGAGCTTCACCAGCATGTCGATCAGCTTCTGCTGCGGATCGAGCTGCTGGCCGACCGGTGCGGTCGTCAGATCCACGATCGCCCGATACCGCGGATGCGTGGAGATCAGCACGCGCTGTCCATCCAGCAGCGGCCCAAACTTGATCATTTCTGACACCCCGGGGCCGTTACCGAGCTCCAGTAGTCCAGGCCCTTCGAACACGATCTGTGGCCAGCCCCGCCGGTCACCAATGTTCGTCAGCGACAGATGCTCCCCGTTGCCCGGACGCCAGACACACGTCGAGTCGACGGACGCCCAGAATGCCATGTCGCTGGACCACACCGTTGACAGCACCTGCTTTTTCTGCCGCCGTGGTGACTGCTGCAGCCGGTCGACCCACCGCTTGTCGAGTCGGACGTCGCACCACCACAGCCCCGACTCGAACGTCAGCCACTCCAATCTGCACAGCTTCTCTGGATCGTTGACCGCGATCCAATCCGACACCACCTGCGACAGCCCCTCGGGCGTGGTGGCGGTCGCCGTGAAAATGCCGTCGATCTGCATCGCGTCATACACAGTGTCCCCGCCGTAGGTACGGCCGTCCTGCCGCGCACCCTGTGAATAAAGGTTTTTGAATTCCGGTGTCGGAGTGGTCATTTCGACCATCTGTAGGCCGTCCTGGTAGCGCGGCCACGGCGCCAGCCCACCCGACAGGTAGAACGTCTGTAACCGGTCTGCAGTAGTGACCATGATCAGCGGGTCGGTGTGCTCGAGCATGAGCTCCTGGGCGAGCAGCGTAGCCGGTCCGGGCGGGTAGGTCTGTTTCTGTGGTTGGGTCATCGGCGCGTGAATCCCTGGCTGATCTCAGCGGAGCGGTACTGATTGGCCACACCCTGCGCGACCGAGTCGGGAGTCTGATTGGGGGCCTGGTGCACGTTTTCGATGTGCACCATCGGGCCCGGTGCGCCACCCTGGCCGTGCTGGGTGATCTGCTCCGGCGGCAGCGCCTGCTGCTGCGCTTGCCCAGCGGTGTTCGGCAGTGATGGTCGCGCGCCGGCGATCCCGGCCACGACGCGGCCGGGCAGCGTCCGCAATGGATCGCTCAGCGGGTTCCCGTTGGAGACGCCGAGGGTCTCGAAGATCCCGCTGGCGGCGATTCCGCCGAGCTGGCCGAGAAAGCCGATTGTGCGCATGCCCAATTGGATTCCGGTGGCCGCGGCCTGCCCGGCGCCGGGTGCGAGCATGTCGAGCCCGGCGGCGCCCGCGGAGATCGCCGCACCGGTCAGGCCGCCGCCGAGGCCGGTGAATCCGCCACCCGCACCGGGCGGGCCTGCCGATTGCATGCCTGGGTTGACCGACGATGCGAACGGCGCGGCCTGCGGCATGCCGCCGGCCATTGGGCCACCACCTCCGCCGAACGCGGGCGTGAATGTGTTCGGCCACGCACCGGGCCCCTGCCCAGCTAGCGTGTTCTCGGCCACCGTGATCTGCTGCTGCGGAGTGGCGAGGTCTGCCCGCGGAGCGTACTGCTGCCCACCGTAGGCATTCCACGTCGACGGGAGGAATTGCAACCCACCGTAATAGCCGTTTCCGGTGTTGGCCTGCCAGTTGCCGCTGGCCTCCTTCTGCGCCATTGTGTACCAATCGGCGCCCGGGCCCACGCCAGCGAACGGAATTGCCATCGACTGCCGCGTGTGAACGTGACCCCGATGCTCTGCGAGGTCGTCGGCGAAATAGCCAGGTTGCGACCGGCCGCCCGCGATCTCTGTGGAGGCACCCGTGTTTGGGTTCTGCCAGATGACTTGTTCCAACGCACCGGGAATCCGCGAAAGATAGTCGGCGAACCGCTGCATCGCATCGACCGGGCCGATCCAGTCGATGCCGCGGTTCAGCCCTTGCGGGTTCGGCGCATACCCGGCCTCATTTCGGTTGTCCTCTTGATGCGCGGGGTAGGTGCTGGCCTTGAGCCCGAACGCCTGCTCCAGCGCGTGCACCCACGGCGGGAACACCGCGCCGCTGCTGCCATAGCCGCCGGTGTTCGTGCCGCCAGGAAGCCCGTACGGCTGCCCACCGCCAACCGGCGCCGGGCCCATCGCCGACGCCGCGTAACCGTAGCCCTGCTGCTGCTGCTGCTGCGCGTACTGCGATTGCGTGTACTGCGGCCCGAACGCGCCTTGCGCACCCAGGATGCCGAGCAGGCCGCTGCCGCCCTGGATCGGATTCGCCTTGCTGATCGCGGACAGCGGGCCTAGTACCGGCGCGGCCGCGATGCTCCCGATGGCCTTCACCAGATTCTCGACCAGTCCAGGGAGGCCGTTGGAGAGCCCGAAGTCGGGATCGAGCGCCGCCGTGATGCCGTCCATACCCTTGGCGAAATTGTTGGCGGTGGTCTCCATCTTCTTCCACGTACCCTGTTGCGCCTCGGCCAGTTTCGCCTCCGCCGATTGCAGCGACCGGCCCTGTGTGATCAGCGCCTGCTTGGCGTTGTACTTGTCCTGCTCGGTAGCATCTGCGTCGGCCATCACTTCGAGGTAGCGGTAGCGGGCGTTCTGCAGCGAGGTTTGCGCGTTGATGCGTGAGGTTTCCGCGTCGAAAACGCGTTGCGGGTCAACCTGATACGCGCCGTAACCCGGCTGCCCCATGCCGCCGCCGGTGCCGTAGACGACCTGGCCCGGCGCGGCGGCCGCGACCGGCATCGGTGCCGACAGCCCTTCTTCCCCGGGGAAGCCGCCAAATGGCACGGACTCCAGCGTCCACTGCGACTCCGGCGCAGAAAACTTCGGTTTCTTCTCGCGACCGCCCGATTCGCTTCCGGGGACGATCGGGATCGGCGTTCCCGGGATCGGGATGTCGGGGCTTTGTCCCAAGCCGTACGGAATCCGGCCAGGATGCGGCTGCGCCTGCGACAGCCCACCCCAATCAGGCGCTCCAGGAGGATTCGGCGATCCGCCCGACTGCGAGAGATCTTGCCCAACCCCGAAATGTCGCCGCCCAGGCTGCGGTGGCGGCGGCGAGAACGCCCGTGTGATCACGTCCGGCAGATCCTTGATCACCGGAAGATCCGAGAACCAGTCGGCGATGCTCGTTTTCAGGTCCGAAAAGGATTGCCCCACCGTGCGGGTCGCGATCTCCCACTTCGACGTGAAATTGTCCGTCGCGGTCTTGGTCGCCCGCTCCGACGTGCCCTGCAGGTCCGAGAACTCATTCTTTGCCGGGCTCAGGTCGAACCGGTTGATCGCGTCACCCATATCCTCAAACTGGGTGCCGAACAGCCGCTGCCAGACCAACGCCTGCTGCGCCGGTTCGTCGATACGTTTGATCGCATCGAACACCGCACCCAGTGCATACTTCGCCGAGTCGCCGCCGACCGCGAATCGCCGCGCCATATCGTCGGCGGAGAATCCGAGCGCCTCGAAACCCTCCTTGGTCGACTTGCTGCCGTCGACCGCGCGGATCGCGAACTCCTTCAACGAATCCGCGACCTTGTCGGTATCGCGTGCGCCGCCCTCCAGGCCCTGATTGAGCAGCGTCAGAACCTCGCCCGCGTCGAGACCGAATTTGCGGAACTGGGTGCCATATTCGTTGATCGTGTCGAGCCAGTCGCCCGAAACGTCCAGGCCCCGCTGGAATCCTACGGTGATGATGTCGGAAGCGGACTCGACCGAATCGGCCAATCCGGTACGCATCAGCGTGGTGATCGACCGCGACAACCTGGCGGTCGTCTCCTCCGTGATCGTCGACAGCCCTTGTAGTTGTTCGGTGACCCGCTGAACCTCGGCCTCGGTCGCGTCCGTGTTGATCAAGCCGGCCTGCAGTGCGACCTTGGTCGTCCCGAGGTTGTCCTGCACCGACTCGCCCGAACCGTTGGCGTATGCGCGGCCGGCAGCGTCGGCGTACCGCGCCATCGACGCATCGTCGAGCCCCATCTGCGCCTGGAACAGGTCTTGCATCCTGATCGTTTCCAGGCCCTCGCTGATCGCGCCGCCAAGGACCTTTCCCGCTCCGAGGCCGAGCACCGCGACACCGGCCAGCGCCATCCCGATCGGCCCACCAGTCGCTCCCAGTCTCAGCAAAGCCGACGACCCGGCGAACCCGCCGACGAACTCGTTCGCCATATCCTGACCCGACGGCCCGGCATTCGCCGAAATGCCGCCACGCAGACCGGCGATTAACGACCCTCCCGCATCGTCGCCATACTTCTTCGCGGCCTCTACCGCCTCCTGGGTCGCGCGAGCCTCATCGCGGCGAGCCTTCGCAACCTTCTCCGACTGCGCCACCACACGCTCACGAGACGCATTCCCGCCGGCGGTCAGCGCATCGAGCTTCTCCTGCTCGGTCCGCAAACGCCCCGTCGCATCGGCGACCTTGTCGATCGCCTTCTGCACCTTCGGTGCGGCCCGCTCCGCGCCGTCGGAGAACTTCGCCATGAAGTTGTCCCCGACGTCCTGGCCGACCTTGTCGAATCGCTTCTGAATGTCGTTCGACGCCTTGCGAATCGAATTGTCGTCCAACTCGGTGCCGACAATCAGGGCAACCACGACATCACCTCAATTCGCTTCCGGGGGCATGTTTTTCAACCACGCTCATCGACATCTCATAGGGGGATCTGATCCGGCCGGAAAGCCGATCCTGCACGTCCTGGTGCGCGGCCAGCATCTCCGCACGTTCCGCGTCAACCTTCGCGCGCCGCATGTCGGCAGCGAGGGTTTCTTTCAGCCACGATTCGGCGGGCAACCCCTCCAATAGGGTGAGCAGCTCACGGCTACTCATCCGGCCCTGGTGCCAATCCCGGATATGCGTGCCCGGGTAGTGGGCCCGTAGACCGGCCTCAATCTGTCGTGGGTACCGCTTCCATGTGTTGAATGCTTCCGCCACTTTTCGAGTCGACGGCTTTACGCTCGGCGACCTCTCGCTCCATCCGCGACCAGATCAGGCCGATCAGACGGGAGTTGCCACCCCCGGCGCGGAACCGCGCATAGCCGTCCTCGCCCCACAGGGCGATCGCCACACGCGCGTTGTACGGCGGGCTCATCAACACCACCGCGCCGTCCGATTGCGTCTTGCGGTACGGCTGGATCAGTTCACCCCGGATCGTGCGCGCCGGGACGAACGTCTCATCCTCCTCAACACGGTCACCCTCAGTGACCTTGTGCTGCAGCTTATGGGCCGGGATGTCGACCCCCGGTAGGCGGTCGCACTGCTGGATGTCGAACTGCAGTGCGTCCCAACGCTCCTGCTGGTCGTCGTTGAGTAGCGCGGGATTCGGGACCTCGAACACCTCCACGGTGCCGTCCGGGCCCTGAACCTTGATCTTCTCACTTGCAGCGAACCCGAAGAACTCGGCGGCCTGCTCGCTGGCCTGTTGCGGGGTCTGGCCTTCGGTGCGGTCTACTGACATGTGGTGCGGTTCCTCTCGAAAGGTGGTGCGGTGCGGTCAGGTAACAGCTCGCGGGGGCGTCGCACCGCACCAGGGCGACACCCCCACGAGGTCTGGTTACACCATCGCGGTGATCTTGTTCGACGTCGGAGAGATGGACAGGCCACCCACTGCGTTCTCCGCATGGACTTGGAAAGTGAAATCCTCCGCCGCGGTCAGGCCAGTGCCGCTCAGTGTGACGTTGCCAGCAACTACCGTCGGAACACCCGACAGCGTCAGATCGGTAATCACGCCTGTATCGACCTCCGTCTTCTTCACTGAATAGGTGAAGGGCGTCGCCGGCCCGTCGGGTGCTGGGAACACCAGCGTCACCGCGCCGCCGGCGCCCGCTGTCGCGACCGGAGCGACGGAGAACAGTGGCGGGCCGGGGTTCTTCTCCCAGCCCGGGCCGGTGCGGAAGCGGGCGTGCGAATAGCCCGAATGCGGGTCGATCGACACACCCCAAGTAAAGATCGACCGGATCAGCTCCTCGGGCGACAGGTTCCGATCCTCGATGCCCTCGATCGACAGCGACGGAAAGACGTCGGCCGTGTAGAAACCACCCTTGTCCACCGTGTACACGATGGCTTGACGGATCCGGCCCTCCATCTCCTTCGGCCGCTTGCGCGCATAGTTCTCCGAGCCCTTCACCGGCGTCGACGTCAGTGGAAGATCCATTTCGAGGGTGTCCGACAACGACGAGTACTCGGCCAGGCCGAAACGCACGGTGCCCTCCTCCGAGGTCACGTCGGTGCGGATCACCTGGCGGGTCTGCCAAATGTGTTCCTTCTTCACGCTGAAGGTGTTTCCGAACCTCGGACCCTCGGTGGATCCGGCGCCGCAGTCGTAGAAGGTGCCGCCCTGCTCCACCTTCAGGTCGGTGCGGAACTGGCCGTCGGCGGCGAACGGGTTGAATCCCGACTGCCAAATCCCGTCTTTCTCGACGAAATCCAGCTTCGTGTTGACGCCGTCGCCGTCACGCAGCAGGACCGAACCGTACAGCGCCTTGTGAGCGCTGCCGATGTCGAATCCGTATGCGTTGGGCCACAAGTCGCCGGTTGCAGGCTGTGTCATGGCATTCCTTTCGAATGTTGCGATGGACCCAGCGGGTCCGGCGATGGATTGATGCAGTCAGCGCCCAACGCGGGCGCCAATCACGACCCCGGGTGGGCCGCGAAAGTCAGAGAACAACTAGGCGCAAGTCGATGCGGTACCGAGACACGAAACGCTCGATATTCGGGTCGGCGTACGGCTCCCAATGTGGCGACTCTTCGCACTTGACGAGGTCCACGGTCGCAGTACCCCACCCGGGCACATCGACCTCGGTCCACGGATGGTCGCGCAGATAGAGCACCCGCCGCGTGCAGAGGCGCGCGTAGTCGTCACACTCCGTGTACGCGGTCTTGCCGTCAGTTGCCGATGCTAAATGATCGAGCTGGTAGAACCCGTGATCGGTGACCGCGTCCTCGAAGCCGTCATAACGCTGCAGCAGCGTGAACGGCAAGCTGTCGTCCTGCTCACGCTTGGACCCGGCGCCACCCAGCGGTAGCAGCCACGCGCGCAGGAACCGGACGCCGGGCGGCGCTTCCCGGTCCAGCAGTTCGATGGTCATTTGATGGTCATTTGATCTGATCGCCAAACTTGGCGCGGGCCTTGCCGAACGGTGCCGCGGCCTGCGTCGGTGTATCACGCCCCAGGGTGACCCACGTGCCGTCCGGCATCTGCACCCGGCGCTGCTCCTTGGTGGTGTCCGGGTCGGCCTTGGTGCCGTATTCGATCATGTGGAACATTGGATCGTCGGTGGTTATGCGGCGACCGGGCAGCGGGTGCTGCTTCGTGTTGCGCAGCTTCTTGACCTGGATAGAGCCCACGGCGTCGCCGGTGTGAACCGGCGTTTTCGACTGGATGAATGCCTTGATCTGATTCGCCAGCTCGGCATTCGCTTCGTCCAAGCTGGATTGTGTTGCGGCCAGCGCTCGAATCTCTAGCTCGATGTCACGTGCCGATTCGCGAATGCCTCGGCGAGCCATCAGGATTCACCGGCTTCCCTGCTGTGTCGGTGAGCTCTGGCCAACGGCGCCGCGGGGGCCTCATCGCTCGGCGCTCCGCCTTCGCCCTGGCCCTCGTTGGGGGTGGCGGCCGCCGTGGCTGGCGCGGCGGTTCCGGTCGCGGCGACCTTACCCGCGGCGATCAGCTCGGTAGCCTCGGTCGCGGTGAGCTCGACCGTGGAACCGATCTTGCGGACATGCAACGCGTGGTCACCTCGCGCCATGATGAACTCTCCAATGACGGTGTACAGCATTGGATTACGCCCTTTCAGCCCTTGCGCCATTCGGCGACACACCATACCTGAACCTCTTCGCCGTCGACGCCGTACTCGATGACCCGCGGTGCGGTCATCTCGAAAGTACGGCCGTCGAAGTCGATTGCGTCCCGCGTATCGATCGCCCGGGTGTCGGCATCGACCGGCAGGAAAAACCACCCGGTCTGACGGTTGATTGTGATGCTGGTTTGCGTCTCGGCCGCGCTCTGCATCTCTGCGTCGCAACCAGTCTTCGTGATCAGCACGTCGTCGCCGCAGATCGTGACGCCGTTGGCGTCCTTGGTTGCGGTGGCCGGCCGGCGGCGAATGGTGAGCGTCTGACCACCTGGGTTGTCGCCCATCATCAGTCTCCGAAGTGGTAGGCAGGTTTCGGGTACGTCGCGAGGCCGAGTATGCGCAGGTGCCGTTCGGTGATGAACCGCTCGACCACCCTCCGGTCAATGACGCCCGAACGCGAGCTATGCGAGGTGGTCTTCTGCATCGAGGCGTACGGCCCTAGATCGCCATACAGCAACGTGTCTCGCGTGACCTCAAACGCCACGACCTGCGCGGCCTTGTCGTCATCGGCGATGCCGGACTTGTTGTCCCGGATCCAGTCCGACACCACGACCAGCACCGACGCCGCCAGCTGATCAGAAACCCACTCGGGTTTCTTCGCCCAGCCGGCGAACGTCCCTGCGTCGAGAAATGGGGCAGCCATCAGTCCTCGTTGGCGATCAGTTCCCAGAGCTGGCCCTTATCCAGGGATTCCAGCTCAGCGCGACTCTTGCCGTGCCTGGGTGCGGGATGGTCGGCCAGCCAGGCCACCAGCGCCGACTTGGTCGCAACCTGTGGTGGCTTCGCGACGCCCGTAGCTCCACCCTTGCCGTCACCCTCGCCTTCGCTCGGGGCGGCGACGACCTCGGCCGGTGGCTCCGGTTCGCGATCGGGTTCGGGATCCGCGGTCCGCATCGCAATGGCCTCGATGCCGAGCAGCCGATGAGCTTCGGCGGCCGACAGGCCTGTGACTGTGTCGCCCCTGCGGTACCGCTTGCGCGTCCCGTCCTCCTGGCGCTGGTAGTACACCGACGCCAGGAGAACGTACTCGGTCGTGTTCACGCCAGGATTCCGGTCAGGCGAATGCCCGCCTTGGGTTGATCCAGGGCGATAGCCCGCGTGTGCGTGGCGTCGCAGCGGTAGGACTGCGTCGGGCCGGCGAGCGGCCCGTTACCCTCCGGGTATAGGCCAGTGATTTCCAGCGGGAACATGTCGCTGTAGAAGCCGACCACGCCGCGCTGCAGGATCGTGACCTCGCTGGTCGGCCAGGCCATCGACCCGATCACGCTCAGGCCGAAGATCTGCGCGGGCAGCGCGCCCGTGTATGCGATGGATTGGTCGGCGACGTTGCCCTGGTAGACCTTGAGGAATTTCTCGTTGTCCAGCAGGGTCGGCAGGACGCCCGGGTTGAGCACGATGGTGTCCGGCTGGAAGCCGTACCATTCTTCCTCGCTCGCGTTGGCCGGGGCCGCCTCGGTGACCTCGCGGATTCCGGTGGCGATGTCGAGGCGCGGGTTGCCGGCGGCGGCGTCCCACGCGTTGGCCACCGGCAGGGACGGCAGCGACCGCAGCAGCGTGCGTGCAACCTTGTCGTCGGCGCGCTTGAAAGTGTTGGCCAGCTGCGTGATTTGGCGTTGCACCTCGCCGACCTTGTTGGCCTTGACCATCCCTCGCGAGATGCGGATAGCCAGGCCGCGCTTGTTGGCGTATGCCACGACCGGCACGCCGCGCCTGCTCGTCGCGACCGGGATCTCAGCGGACTCGGCGATGTCCTGGACGTCCTGCTCCAGGAACATCGGATCGCCCTCGGTGTAGGCGACGATGCCGTTGCTGTTCTCGCCCGCGTCGCGAAACAGGGCCTCGCTGATGAACTGATTGATCATCAGTTCCTTGATCTTGGTTGGGATCATCAGCGGATTGCCGACGAGATCGCTGACCGTGATCCGCGGTCCGTCGTTGACGCTCACAACTGGAGTAGTCATAGTCGTTGTCTCCTAGTGGGTTTCGTGATGCTCAGCGAGTACGGACCCGGCCGGTCGCTTTGGTGACGACGACGACGCCGCCCGGTTCTGCGCACCAGCCGATGATGGTGCGGGCGTCTGGCGTCGCACCTGCGGGCGAAACGTCGCCGTTGGCCGCCGCAATCAGCGCCACGCCTTCGGCGCAGTCGGCGGTGTAGGTGACGCCGTCGACTTCCATGCCGCCGTATGCCACCGCCACCTTGGTAGCCTGCGGGACGGCGGCCAGGGTGGGCGGAGTGCCGGTCGCGGTGGTCACCACGTCCTCGGGCGCGATCGCATCGTTGAGCGCGATGCCCACCACGTTGAGCGCTGCGGCGCCGGCCACCGCGCAGCGCGCATTGTTCTTGTCGGCGGTGGCAGCTGCGACCACGACGTCGCCGCCCTTGACGACCGAGTTGTCGGCCGGGGTGTAGGTCCGCGGACCCTGCTTGAAAACGACTCCAACGCCGGACATGTCAGAAGCTCCAATTCTGGTAGAGGGGGTTGTCGGTGACGCTCTCGACCGGCTCGGTCGAGTGGCCGAGCTCGGTGAGTGGCACGGCCGACTCCTGCAGCGTCTTCTCCAGGAGCGTGGTAGTGGCAGCACGATCGGACGACATCAGGGCCAGGAAGTGCTCACGCCGAGCCGGTGTGATCTTGCCCTTGCCGATCGCGGCGTCGACCACCTTGGCGTCGTCCTCGCGCCGCTGCCGGTCGCGGGCTTCGCGGCCTGCCGCTGCGTCGGCGGTCAGCTGCTGGGCGATCTGGGCGTCGAGCACGGTGAGGCCGAGACGATTCGCCGCGGCGGCGATCTGCTCCGGCGTGGCCTCGCCTTCCGGTGCGGCCGGTGCTTGACCGGAGTCGGTGCCGGCACCGTCATTCTCGGTCTCGGGGCTGTCGCCATCGCCGGCTCCCAGCGCCTCGACGACCGCGGTCAACAGGGTCTCGTCGTCGGCGTCGGCATCGAGGCCGAGCTTCTGCGCGAGGCCTTCCTTCAAAGTGGGCATCGGTGTGCCCCCCTTTCCTTTCTCGTCCTCGGCCTGCGCGGCAGAGGTGTCTGTAGGGGTGCGCGCGGCAGACTGGCGAGCCTCAGTCCGAGACCTGAACACCGCGGCAGGCTTTTCTGCCTTCGCGCGTGCGGCGATGTACTCGATCTTGACCGTCTGGCCCTCGCCGAACTCCACCTCACCGTCACCGGTGACCGTGTACGGCACCCGCAGCAGCGAGTCGTCCTTATCGTTCTGAACGATCAATTCTGGTGGGTCCACGTACATCTCACGAATCCACAGGCAGTAGTCGGGCTCCGCGTCGTAGTAGGCCTTGCGAACCTGGTCGGCGGTGGTCCCGGACAATGCGACGGTTGCGGCCTTCGCCATGGCGGTCTCCTTCTCGGGGGCTTTGGTGTAGAGGTCGTAGAGACTCTCCAGTGTTCCGATTCCGGGGGGGATGACGCCGAGTAACGCCATGGCCCGCAACACAAATGGATGCGTGTGGCCGAGCTGGCACACATAACCATGCACCCACTCTCCGGACCGGTCCGGGTAGGCACTCGACAACACAGAGCGTCCTTCGGCGTCGGCCTCCGCCAACCAGGTCGGCACGCCGACGAAGTCACCGACAAGAGTCTGACCGTCCTCGGTCAGGCGTAGGTTGTCGACGATCCCAATAGTGGGGTCACCCTCGCCAGGCTCGCCGGTGTGCCCAAACTTGAGCACCGGGCGCCGCACCGCAGGGCAGTCCAGCGCGGCGACGGCCGCCGCGAAGTCCTCCGCAGTCGGGTGCCAGTCCTGCATGTTGCTGATGTCCCAGTAGCCGACCGAGCCGAGTTCGACGCCGGCGACGGTCGCCAATACCGGAGCGGCTGGAACCTCTACCACTGCAGTGCAATCTGATCGGTGTGCGCCTGAGGCCGACTCCTCCGATTGGACGCCGCAACGGGCTCTTCCTGTACCGTCACCGGCAGCAGGCCAAGGTGCTCGATGGGGTCCAATCCGACGGCGCGCAGGGCATCCTGGGGGTCGAAACCGGACCGGATCAACGTGCCCGCCGCGGTAACCAACTTCGCCAGCGTGTCCGCGTCGATCTCATCCTCGTCGGGCGCGTCTGGCAACTTCGACGGCAATCGCAAACGCTGCCGCAATGTCTGCTCCACCAATACGTCTGGCGACAACAAACCGGCCTCGACGAACATCTTCAGGCCCGCGGCGGTAGCTTCCTGCTCGGCGCCGATCTCATCGGCCACGATCAACGGAGCCGGAGTTTCGGGCCCCCAATTGATGTCGACCAGATCCTCGACGATGTGCTCGTTGCCGATCCGGACGAAGTACTTCAACATCGCGTTCTCGGCCATCGTGAACGGATCCTGCTGCACCGTGGCCAACGCGTAGCTGCCGCCACGGTCCAGATTCAAAAAGTGCGCCATCGGCTCCAACGCCATCATCTTGTCGTGGAACACCAGCATGGTCTGGGTGTCGGGCAGACTGCCTTGCACGCCAAGCAGTTTCAGATCCTGATTCGGCCCCAGACCGACACCGGAACCCAAACCGACCTGATACGACGCCGCCATCACCTGCATCGCGTCGATCTCGCCCTGGTCGTCGGTGCCCGCCTTGCCGACCGGCACGCCCATGCCATTGCGCTGCGCGGTCGCGGCCTGGACACGCATCAGCTGGTTCTTCAGGATCCAATGCTTGTACGCGGAACGGATCAGGCTCTTACCCGTCCACTTTCCAGGCCTCTTCTCGCGCGTGTAGACGACGAGCCGATCGACAGGAATCGTGGCCGGCGAGATGCCGTACGCCACCTTGCCGGTACTCGCCGGCGCCGTCTGCTCGATCGACTCCAGGCCGCCGTCGGCGGCGACGTTGAACTTCTGGATGGTCCACTGCGGCCGTGGTGCCAGCTTCCGAATCCAGAACATGCCGTCGTCGTCACGTCGGTAGATCTGTTCGAAGTAGGCGTGGCCGTACTGATTCGTCGGCGACACGGCCTCCTCGAGATGTTGCTCGTAGGAGAACCGATCGCGCCGGCGCCCAGGGCTGCGGACCTTGTCCTCCCCGATCAGCGGGAGATTCAGGTTGCGCGAGACGAACTCCGCGACCTCTTCCGGCGCGCCGTTGGGGTCGATCCGCTTGGGCGTCTTGAGGATCGGCTTAGCTACCACGCCGAGCAGTGACCCGATGCGACTGTCGTCGCTCTCCATCCTGGTGAACGTCGCGACCGATTGCGGGTGCTGCAGCTCGGGCACCGTCTCGAACGGGTCGCAGGCCAGCCAGTACCCGGCGGTGCCCATGTTGACTGTCGCAGGCACGACGTAGCCCTTCTCCGTCGTCGGGGCCGCCGTTTGCACTGGCTTCGTCACTTTCGTCACCACCTCTCGATCAGAAATTCGCGGTCATCACGTTGAAATCACCTGCAGGACCACCCCACTGCTGCGGAGCTACGCGGCTCTGCTGGGCGGCAGGTGCGCGGCCGTAGGCCGGTTTCGGCGGCGGCCCGGGCTGCTTGGCGCCGAACCGGCGCAATGCCCAATGCGCCAACGACGCACCCACCAGCGGGATGGCCACCCCGCTCTCGTCCTCCAGCCACGCGAAGTCGCCACCGGGCAGCTCGCGCATGGTCGCGCTGTTGGCCGCGTCGTTGAGGATCTCCTGGTCACTGTGCGACAACCGACCGGCCAGCGCGTCGTCGAGCAGGCCGCTGCACGCATGCGCCATCTCCGAGGCGCCGGTCATGTGCGGTTCGACACCCGCCTCGATCAATAACGGCTCCAGCACTGCCGCACCGTTCTTCCGATCGATCACCAACGCCACCGGATTCCACTCCGTGACCTTGGTGATCAGATACTCGGCGATCTCGGTGTGGTGCCCCGTCCGCAGCGGCCCGACCTCGATATGCGTCCGGCCATCCGTCGACAGCTGCGCAGCGACGACCACCCACCGCAGACGATTGCGCGACCGGTGCACCGCGATCGCACGCGCACCCAAAAGTTCTGCTTTCGGATTGGCCAAGCTGTCCCACACCGCCTCGAATGGCGAACCGATCTCATCCTCGTCAGGCGGGTAATCACCCCACCCCAAGTAGTCCGCGTCGAAAATCGCCCGCTGCTCAACCGTTTTGGCCTTCTGCAACTTGCTGCGAATCTCACGCTCATTGGTCGCCACCCCATACGATGGCTGAGCGAGCATCCACGCATCCGGATCGGTGCGATCCCGATCCCGCGGCGCCGCGTACAGCGCGTAATACAGGTCAGGCGCCTTGGCGTGCCCCAATCGATGCAGGCCGGCCAATGCATGACACCTCGGATGCACCGCAGCCACCGGCGGCGTCGAGATGTACACCGTCTGCGGGTTCTTCGCAGCCGACTGCGCACCCGTCAGGTTCGCCTCTTCACTCGGGTCGACGTCGTACGCCTCATCGAGGATGAGCAGGTCAATCTCGGTGTAGCCACGTCCGAAATCCTGCGACCGGGGCCCGAACTCAACCTCACATGTCACCACACCCGGATTGCGTGGATCATGCAGCCTGATCACACCGCGGTTGCCCGTCTTCGACGGCTTCTCCAACAGCCGGCGCCGCAGCCACGGCACCCGATTGATCACCGCGCACACGCGCTTCCACACGTCATACGCAGTAGACCAGCGCTGCGCGCAATAGATGATCCGCGCCGACCGCAGCACGAACATGTGAAACACGATCAGCAGGACAACCAGCAACGTCTTGCCCTGCTGCCGCGTGGCCTCGATGCACACGTCGCGATGCGTCCACAGGCTGATCGGTTCGCGGCCCTCGCGTTCCGCGTCCTCCAACTCATCGGCCGTCGGCGGCTGCACCGACAAGATGCCCTGCAGTGAGCGCCACTGCCATGGCATCTGTCGCATCCCGACATCGATCCCGAACCGCCCGCACCGCTCGGCCTGGGTAGTCTCGTCGCCCTCATGCTTCGACTCGAACTCCGGGAACTGCCGGCCCCTCAGTCGCGGCCAGGAACCCACCCACTCCGGCCACTGCAGACGATCCGACTTGCGCGTCGGCGGCCGCTTCGGTGCCTGCCTCGGGGTGGGAACACCCTTCTTCGGCGTCGGAGCCTTACGCGGCCTAGTACCGGTCGAGCGGGTCGCCGTCGTCATTCGGGTCTCCCGGCAACTGCGCACGCTGCCTGTGGATCTCGGCCAACAAGCGCCGCACCTGCTCTGACTGCATCCGCGCCTCACGCAGTGGATCGTTCACGACGACCTCCACCGTCTTGGCGCCGATCTTCACCCGCAGCCACGCGTCCGCATCGCCGGAATGCAGCGCATGCAACCGCTCCAGGTAATCGGCGACGTGCCCGACCTGCTCGATCAGGAACGTCAATGCATACGAGTCGGCAGGCTTCGTCAACTCCTCGACCAGGCGCTGACCCGCTGACTTGTTCTCGACCTCGGCCCCTGGCTCCTCTGGTGTCGCCGTTGCCACCCGCTTCCGCGGAGCGCGCCGCGGCTTCGCCGTGCCGCCAACAGAGTTTGCTGGGTTTGCTGTTGTGTTTGCTGGCTTCCGGACTGTCACCGGCCCGATTCTCGCTTCCTGAAAAATTTCGGTCCGCAGAAAAAAAACCTGACGGCCCCCCGAAGGGTCAGGAAGATGGGCCCCCTCAGCTTTTTCGGGGTCGGCCGACGTTTCCGCAGGTCAGAGGCCCGCGGACCGGCTGCACCGGCGCAGGTCAGCGCGTCGGCCGGGGCGCGGCGGGCGGTCACCCACTGCATCACGACCTGCTCGTGTTTGCTGGGCTGGTCGGGTTGTTTGCTGGCGTGGTGGCGTACCACTGCTTCGCGGCCTGCTGCATCTGCCATGGACGTTCGGCTCTGCACCGCGCCATGACCACATCGATGCCGGGATCGATGGTGACGATCTTGGCGCCGGCCGCTCGGTACTGCGCGATGAGCGCGGCGCTGGGCATGGAGTGGATGACGTACACGTCGCACTCGTGAGCCAGCGGTAGCGCGCGATCTATGGCGGCCTGGCGGGCCGCTTTCGTCACTGCCTTGATGTGCTGGGCGTGCTTGTGCGGCTTGCCATCCGGCGGCGTGAGGGCGTTGGCCAGAGCGTCGTAGTCGATGGTGACGTCGCCAGGCTTGGCGCGTTCTCGGACCCACGTGGACTTGCCGCTGGCCGGTGGGCCGAGGACGAGGTACAGCATCGTCACCAGTCCATCTGGAGTGCGTCGGTGGCGCGCGCTGCCGGCGCGGTGGCGTTCATGGCCGCGAGCGCGTCGGCCCATTCGGTGGGGTGGACGCCGAGCGCGACGGGACGTGCTGCGTCCCGGCGGCCGTCGCCGCGCTGGCTGTTGCAGTCACCGTGAAGCAGTCTGTCTGCCCGCTTGCCGCCGAACGCCCGGGCTTGGCTGTGATCAGCGGCGAGCTGCTTGCGATCCCAGTTGCGTTCGAGTCGTGGAGGTTTGAACATCGGCATTCCGCACCACCAGCAGGGCGTGCCGTCGATGTGGTTGCGGCGGAGCCGCTCGGCGTCGCGCTGATGCTGCCAGCCGAGTCCCCGGTCGGTAGTGTTGGCCTTACTGCTGAGACTTGGCATCGGGCAGGTCGATTCGCACGGTCATGCCGCCGGTGTCGCGTTCGACGACTGCAGTCAATCCGTACGCCCGGGCCATACGCGTGACGACCAGCTCGGCGACCTGAAGCTTCATGTCGGCGGGCATGAGCGCGATGGCCGTGGCCTTGTCCACCGGCATGCTGCCGAGGATCTGCGGCGGCATCTGGGGCCGAGAGTCGATGATCCGCCGGACCAGATCGGGGTCAGGCTGCGCCATGTCCAGTGTCACAGTTGGGGTCGATGTCGCGGGGCGGGATGCTGATCAGCCCATCTGCACCCATGGTGGTGGTGAGCAGTGCGCCGCCACACACCCTGCAGTGCAGCGTCACCACGGTGTGGCTGCCCGCGGTCGGCGCCTGGGCCAGCACGGACTTGTCGACGATGATCTTGTCGGCCTGGTCGATGCCGTGGTCGAGCGCTTCGGCGACGATGCGGGTGAATTGGTTGATCTGGCCTTGCTGCTCGTCGTCTTGGCCGGGGAAGGTTTGGAGGTTGACGAGCATGACGGGGCCGAGCTCGGGGTGCACGAGGCTGGGGAGCAGCTTCTGCAGCAGCTCGACGCTCTGGTCACTCATCAGTGGCGAAACTCCCTGCGGGATCGATGTGGCGACATGAGAAACGCCCCGGGCTGGATCGGCTCTCGGGGCGCTTGTTTCAGATTCCGGGCACGGTCGGTCAGCCCAGATGATGCCGCAAGTGTACCATTCGCGCTGGCCGCGTCACTGTTTGCGGGCGGCGGCACCGGTGCTGGCGCGTTGCGGCTTCTCGGATCGCAGGCGACGCACGTCGGCCCATCGGTAGAGCGGCTGGTCGTCGGCATGATGCTGCGTGCTGCCGTGTCGGCCGTTGGGCCGCAGCCAGCCACGGGGCTTGAGTCGGCCGGTTTTACGCCAATGCTGCAGCGTGCGTTCGGGTACGCGGCAGTCGTCCGGTTGCCACTTGTTGGCGTTGAGCAGCTTGTCCCAGGTGAGTGGTTTGCGCTCAATGTCGTTCTGTTGCAACAGTTTCAGGCGGTTGCAGTTGCGGGTGGCGCGGCAGGTGCGGCAGTAGACCTCGATGGCGTCCTCGGGCGCGTAGAGGTCGGTGGCGCAGGCCTTGTGTCGCTGTTCGTTCCAGGTGGGGCATGGACCGAGCCATATGCGGCGAGCTGGCCGGTCGACGACGCGTTCGATGCGGCGCACGTAGCGCGCGATCTCGTTGTGCACGTGTCCTGCGGACTCGTCGCACGCGATGGCGCCGACGTGGCGGGCCAGCCAGCGTGCGCAGCCTGCGGCGTCCAACCATGGCGTCTCTTCGCCGCGCGTCTCGCACAGGTCGCGCACGATCGTGGTGAGCCCGTTGGGGATCGCGTCGAGCAGGATGGCGGCTTGGGCTTGGCGGGTGGACTTGCCGCTGTCGGTGTCGGGCTCATACGGCAGCGTGTCGCTGCCACGTGTGCGCTGCCCGCCACTGTGACCGCCGAGCTTGATCCGGCCCAGCATCACGTCAGCCAGGTCCTCGAGCAGGCCGGGACTGCGGCGCTCGATCCGCCATGCGCCGCCGGTTTTCGTGCGGCCACCGACCGTCTCGATGTACGGGCCGTCGGCGAGCGAGGCGAGCATGCCACGGAGCTGGCTGGTGCATGGGACGCACAGGTAGAGCTGGGCGCGGCCGGTGCAGGCTTGGCATTGGCTCACAGGCATTCTCCCGCGTGGATGGTGAAGCAATCGGGGCAGTGACGTTCGTGACGGCCGGGCTGATCGGATCGGTCGACACAGACGGCGTGGACGAGTTCGTGGTCCTCGGTGTAGGTGACATCTTGGCCAGGCACGATGCGTTCATCGCAGGCGTGGCAATGTCCCCAGTAGCGGGCTTCGAAGATCACCCCCCGACCTGCTTCGTGTCCGGTTTTACGCACGAAATTGAGGCGGGCCACTGCACCTTCTCCAGTCCTGCTGTGTGCCTAGGTTTCACCTCGAACGGCATGGGATCACCGAGGTGGAACGCGCCAACTGTGGCCAGGCTAATCGCGTCGGCTTCGTCGTCGTTGATGTCGTCGAGGCGGGGCAGGCTCCACCACCAGTCGTGGACGGTGGCGATGATGTCGGACTTGCTGGCTCGTCCGCGCCCGGTGGCCCAGAGGCTGGCGGATCCTGGGGCGGACACGGCGATGGGGATGCGCTTGGCGTCGAGCGCGGCGTAGATGCCGTGCCAGAGGCCGGCGCGGTCGAATGCGGATCCGGTGTTGCGGCTGTAGGCGGGTCCTTCGATGACGACGAGGTCTGGGCGGGTGCAGTATTCGCGGAGCGCGTCGAGGATCTGGCCGCATGTCCAGCGGACGCGGCGTGAGCGGGTTTGGTAGGTGGCGCCGTTGTGGCCGCTGTAGCCGTGGTGGCTGGTGTGGATGGGTTTGCCGTCGTGGAGGATGGCGACGCCGGCTGAGGTCAACGACGGATCGATGCCCACCACGACGCTCACTGGCCAGCCTCCGGGTTGAGCACGGCCGTCAGCGTGGCGATGGCGTGTTTCATGGCGTCGTCGATGACCGCGGCGGTGGCGCTGACGAGGAGTACTTCGGCGATGGCGATGAGCGCGTGCGTTTGGGCGGCTCGGTGGTCGCCTGCCGCGAGTTCCTGCTTCGCGCGGGTGATGTGCTCGGCGGCGTTCACAGGTCGTCGGTCTCCTTGGCGAGTGCGGCTCGTACGGCGGCGATTCCGCGGGCGTTGGTGTCGGCGTGCTCCTGGTGGTCGCAGACGCGGGTGTCGCGGTAGCCGTCTTCGTCGCAGAGCTCGCAGTCGGCGATGGCCATGGCCCGGGCCGCGGATGCCGAGACACGTTCGGCGGCTTCGGCACGCGCCTTCGCCTGCTCGGCGTCGCGGCGCTCGACGTCCTGGGCGGCGAGCCACCGGTCGAACACCGTGCGCTGGGTCTTGCAGGCGCCGCACGGGTCGTCGGTGCCGTTGGGCATGTGCCTCGGGCAGTAGCGGGTTGGGGGGGCGTTCGGATCGGGCTCGGTGGCCTGGTGACGTTCCCCTGTTACGTAACCCCCTGAAGGGTGAGGGTGTGAGGGTGAGGGTGAGGGTGAGGGTGAGGGAAATTCGGACCGATCCGGTGTTACCAATCCGCCGATCTGATTATTGGTAATACTGACCGCATCTGGATTACCAATACTGACCGGACCTGGGTTACCAATATGCACCGCTTCAGGGTTGGTAATCGGGACCGCAATCCGATTGGTGTACGGCACCTCATCGAGGCCCGGTTTCGCCATCAGTTTGGACAGCGCCTCTCCGATGTCGGTCGTCTTGTCCTTGGCCGTCCATGACGAGTACTCGGGGTGCTCCTCCCTCACTCGACGGATCTCTGTCACCACCGCGGCTCTCAGCGCCTTGGAAGCGATGCCGTTGTACTGCCGCACCACCGCGGCCGCGTACTTGGGGTTGCGGAGCAGCTCGTCACGCCGGATGAACGACCGCGCCAGCACCTCTTCTGTGTCGATATCGAAGAGGCAATAGCGGCCCGTCTCAAGCGCGCTGGCCGCCACCATGATCCGCGGGTAGGTCAGATCGGGCGCCTTGGCCGTGAGCTTGCGTGGCCGCCACGTCGCGACGCCGCAGTAACTCAGGTCGTCGAGGGTGAGGATGACTCGGGTGTAGAACCCCTGGGCGTCGAACGGCAGGGCCTCGAAGTCGTCGTCGCTGTTGATGTCGAGCCAGATGCGGGCATGCTCACGCGCCACAGCGCGCCTCCTCGCTGTAGTGGAACTGGCGGTTGCACGGGGCGCATGCGGCGCGGAGGTTATCTTCCGCGTTGGTGCCGCCGTGGTAGATCGGCCGAATGTGATCCAGCTCAAGGAAGATGAATCCCAGTCGGTCGTCCTCAACGTATGGGGCAACGCTGTCGGGATTCCATGTCTTAGCGGGATCAAACCGGAGTCCGCAGTACTGGCATGTCCAGTTGTCGCGCGTGTAGACCGCCAGGCGCACGGCTTTGCTGATCCTTCGTCGTCTGCCGGCCGAGTTAGCCATGGGTATCCTCCGCTGCGATGATTTCGGCTGCCATGTCGGTGTTCTCGCGTATGCGTCGCCAGCAGCAGCCGCAGAAGTAGCGCCACTTGTCGGGAGACTGGCTGCGCATGGCCACGCGCACCAGGTCGGCGATCTCGTCGGGATCCAGACCGGCGTCGAGGAATCGGATGATCGAGTCGAGCGCTCCATCGGGCGTCTCGAACGTCTCGTCTTTCCAGTTGGTCCACTCGTTCCATACGTCCATGAACCAGAACTTGACTTCCATACGCTGGACACGTTCTGCAGCTCGAATTTCAGCCACCTGCTCCATGGCCCGCGCCCATCGGAGCGCATCATTGGCCACGTCGGCAACCAGCGGCGCATCGGCCGGCACGGACGACTTGCCGCCGTTGCAGTCGGCGCACGCGGTAACCAGGTTGGTGGGATCGTCGCCGCCGCCGAGTGTTTCGGGTACGACGTGGTCGATGGTGAGCTTCACCTCTGGTGCGCTGCGGCCGCAGTAGCGGCAGGTGTGGTTGTCGCGGCGCAGGATCTCGAACCTGAGTCGTTTGGATACGGCCATCTACCTATGCCTTCCGGTGATGAGATCCCATTGCGCGAGCGTCCATTGGACGTCGCCCATGGCGGTGTGTCGTGCGTATTTGGTGGTGTCGACGCCGGCTGCGTCGGCGAGTTGGTCGGACTTCCACGGCTCCACTGGTGGTTGTCCGTCGCGCCCGCAGATGAAGCCCAGTGCCACGCTGGCGATGTCGAGTGGGTGGTAGTGCCATGCAGGTTCGATGTTGTTGCGGCGGAGCAGTGCGGCCAACCGTGGTTCGTCGAACACCGGGTTGCAGGCGATGATCTGGGCGCCGCGGGTGGCGATGTGGATCATGATGGCCGCGGTCCGTTCGTCGAGGGCGTCACGCGGCTGGTAGCGCTGGCGGTAGTCCGCCTGGAAGTCTTCGGGCAGCGTGGGCAACCACAGATCGACGAGCCGCCGATCGTGGCGGATGCGGAACTCAGTGGAGTCCTCATAGCCATCAGCGAATCGGCGGACCGCGGCGAACTCCCAGATCGGCGCGGCCGGATCCAGACCCAACGTCTCTGTATCCAATATGACGATGTCCATCGACCTACGTTGTCCGTAGCATCCGCTGCAGTAGCCACCTGCATGGTGCTTGTTGCCGCAATCTGTTGTTGCGCAGCCTATTCTCACCATCCAACTCCTTTCCCAAGGTTCTCTTTGCGGACTTCTTCACACTGGTCGCAGCGAGGACGGCCCGCCGAGTGCCGGTCGACTCCGCAGTCGATGCAGAGACCTGCCCGGTACCGGGCGTGGCGTTCCTCGCTGGGATCAGTCATCGGCCGAGGTTGGCCGCGTACACAGGGACTTTCAGCTTCTCCGCGACCTCGGCAGTGACGTGGGTCCAGGCGTCGCGAACCAGATGTTCGTACGGCTGTGGGAACAGGCCGAGACCCAGTTGGCCCTGGTTGACGCGCAGTCGCAGCCAGCACGTCACCTCGACCTGCGGGTAATCCTCGAATGGCCTCGCGGTCAGGGTGATTTCGCGCGGGACTTCGAGCGGCCTCGTCGATGAACCGGCCTTCGCCGAAACTTCTTCGGAGTAGGTGAGGTATTGGCTGCCGACGTCGCGGCGGATCCTCGATTCGAACGAGCCTTTGGAGCTGGTGCGGATGCTGTCGACGATCTCCATGAGTTCCGCGGCTGGGTGGCTGGTGATGAGGTGGCCGGCGGCTTCGATCATGTCGCCGAACGTGTCCTGGTCGTGGAACTTGGCGTCGGCCGTCCTGAGCAGGGTTGCCCAGTCGGGGTCGGGGACGAATCGGAGGATCAGGCGGTCGGACCGGCGGGTGTAGTTGACGTTCGCGTCGCCGTTGAGTTCGTCGTAGACCGCGGTGATCTCGCCTTTCTGCCTGTTCCCCCACACGGTGGACAGGCTCGGTAGCAGTGGGCGGCGGGTGATCTCGGCGACGAACGATGCGGTGTCGGTGACGACGCGATCCGACACCGCGCGGGGTGGGAAGGCGTAGGGGGCCATATCTCGGACGTCGATGACCTCGGTGGAGACGCCGCTTTCGGAGTTGGCGGTGACGACGTAGAGGGGACCGTCAGCACCGATTACTTCGGCGAGTTCGGTGGTGTGCTCGGGAAGTTCAATCACGTTGTCGGACATGGGTAGTTGGTTTCCTTCCGGGTGGTGGGTGGGGTTACTTGACGCCGTAGAACATGCCGGCGTTGTCGCGGGAGAGGTGGCCCTCGCCGTCGGCGAAGAAGATCGTTCCGGCTGGGTCTTTCACCGGTTTGCTGGTGACGTCGGCGACGAGGTGCACGGCGCCGGATTCCAGCGGTTCGACGGTGATCTTGAGTGTGACGCTGCCGCCCTTCTTGCCGGTGGCCATCGCCGCGTCGACGACTTCGTGCAGGGCTTTGGAGCACTCGACCTGGGGTCGGCCCTTGTCGAGTTGGGTGAGCACGACGATGAAGTCGGTGACGTCACCGGCCGCCATCTCCGTACCGGTGTCGGTTTCCTTGTTGTCGGACAATGGATTTCCCTTCTACTTGGTGTTTTCTGCGGACTGCAGTTGTTGGGTGACGTGTTCGGCCCAGCGGTGCCCGTTCAGCACCAGCTGTCCGCACGAGCACCGCGACTCGACGCCGTTGAAGTACGGGCCCTGGTGGACGAGCAGCACGGCGGCGGTCTCGGCCGCGGTCACGAGCGGGCCTCGATTCGGTCGGCCATGCGATGGCAGTAGTCGCCTACCGTCCGGAGATCCGCGGCGGATAGGTCGACCGCGGTGTCCCACCCGGGCAGGCAGCACCGGATCGTGGCACCACCGGTGTTGAGGAACAGCCAGTCCCCCGCCTCGGATTCGATCAGCAGATGCCCTTGCTGCTGGTTGATCTGGCCGTACACCGTTGCGGGCACACCGGTCTCGGGAGTGTCGGCGGGTAGTTCGTCGAACAGGCTGATCTGCGTGGTCATGGTGTGACCTCGACGATTTCGATCTGGTCGCCGTTGGGCATCATGCGTACGATCTGCTCGAGCTCGGCGCGGTCCTCGTAGTCGTCGCCTGCGTACTGCCCGGCGAACTGGGCGACGAACCCGGTCGCGTCGTCCCGCCACTTCGGGCGCCACGTCATGACGTCACCGCCGGGAGCTCCACGGTCACGGTGGTGAGTGCGGCGCCGATCGCTTCGGCGAGGTGCTGCTGCCACTCGGCTTCGGTGCCGCGGAACCCGCACTCGTCCGGGCACACGTAGGTGGGTACACCGGCGCACGGGCGACCGACCGGGCTGGGGTATTCAAGACCAGGGTCATGGTCATCGATCGCGGCAATGACGTCGGTGATCCGGTGGTGGACCAGGCCGCGGACGTCGATTGGCATTGGGTGACGGTGCGGCCGGTGTGTTCGTACTCGTCGCCGACCTTTGACGCGGCAGCGCCGGTCGGGGTGCGGCAGGTGATGGCAGTCCCAGCACATGTGCGCGCTCACTCGGCCGCCAGTTCTTGCTGGCCGCCCGCGGCGGCTTCGGCGATGGCTGCGAGGTTGCGGACTTCGTTGATTTCGTCGACGAGCTGGCCGTCCTTGCCCCACGTGAAGAGCTTGTCGGCGACTGCCGCAACCTCGGGGTCGTAGAGGTCGTCGGTGGAGGTGATGTCGGTGCGGTCGAACACGTGGTTGTAGAGGGCGATTCGCTCTTCGCGGGTGAGCGGTTTGCCGCCGACGATCTTGTGGATGTTGCTGGTCATCTGGAACAGCCGGTTCTCGACGGCCTTACGCATCGAGGTCTTCGGCGGCTGCTGCTCGGCGGCCGGTTCCTGGTCACCAGGAGCAGTGGAAGCTTCGGCGCCCGACGGCGTCTCAGCGCCCTGCTCCTGGTCGTTACCGACGTCCTGACCAGGACCGGCGTCCTGCGCAGCGCCCGGGTCGGAGTCGGCCGGCGTGTCACTCGCCCCTGCGTTATCGACCTCGTCGGTGTCGCCGTCCCCGTCCCGGGTTCCCTGCTGCGTTACTTGGGTGGTCTCGCCGCTCTCGGCGTCCGCGCTCTCTTTGTTCTTCGCCGCGCGCGGCCGGCGGGTAGTGCGCTTCTTCTCCTCGGGCGCCGGCGCCGCTGCGATTTCGTCGGCCGCCGCCGACGACGACTCGACCGCCGGGAACAGGTCGGCCGCCCGCGCCTCACCGCGTTTGATCGACTGTCCGGCGACAGTCAGCTGTGCGACGTCCTCCGGGGTCCACTGGCCGCGGTCCTTGCCGACCCGCGCCTCCAGCTGCTTCACGGTGACGCCGAGACCGTCGAACGCGCTGATCAGCGCTTCGATCCTGTCCCGCAATGGCTTACCCTCGCCATTGCGGAGGGTCTCGTGGCAGATGTCCTGCGCCTTCTCCACGAACCAGCGCGGAAGAATCGTGTCGATGCACTCACGCACCGCGCGGGCGCCGACGTTCTGGTTGTTCAGATAGATGTCGGTGAGGTCGACCAGATCCTTGCGCTGCTGAACACCGTCGATCTTGACCATGCGCTGGTGCGGCACGATGAACGTGCGCGACGAGCGGGTGTTCTTCTGGATATCCCACGAGAATGCTTGGACCTCAGAGATTCCCTGGGAATCGTCGCGGTGCAGTTCCTTGACGCCGTAGTCGACGTTTCCCCAGATGCGGGCCAGTTCACGCATCAGGTGCACGCTTGGCCCGGTTCCGCGGTTGGTGACCTGGTAGAAGGCGCGCTCGGCCATAGTCATTCGTCCGCAGACGTATTCCATCTCGCGTTCGGCCTCGGCCATGTTGCGGGGGCAGGACTGGGCGACAACGACGGCGGCCTGTACTTCGGCGATGGCGCGCTGCTGCTCGATCGCAGTCGCCTGGCTGACTGCGGCCGGTGGGCGGCCACCGCCGAAGCTGGCGGGGTCGCGGCGGACGATCTCGGTTGCTGCGGTCATGAAGCGGTCCTTCCAATTCGGCATGCGTAGCTCTTGCGGGCGCGATCTTTGGCGCAGGTCTTGCAGTCGCGCGTGTTCGGGCGCGATGTGTAGGTGTTCTCTTCCGTCAGTTCATGTCCGCGGCTGCACCTGTCTCGAGATGCGTAGTTATGGCGGCCGTGGCGGATGGTGTCTCGGACATTCGCGGAGTGCGTGTCCCATCGGAGATTGCCGAGGCGGTTGTTCTGGCGATCGCCGTCGTTGTGGCACCCCTCCATGCCGGCTGGGCACGGTCCGACGAATGCGTTGAGCACCATCGTGTGGATGTAATGCGGCTTGTATCCACCCTTTTCGTTCGGGAGGTTCACGAACAACCTTCCGTGGATACTTTGGCCCGGCCGGAGGATGCGTGCGGGCTTGATCCACACGCCGCTGCCGCGACGTACCGGGCGGGAGGTGCTCCGGACACGGCCTGCGTCCGACACCTCGTATCGGCCTTCGAGTCCAACGACGGGCCTCCAGTGTTCAGCCATTGAGCAGCGCCTCCTCTCGATAGACGGCATAGGAGGGATGAACGATGGTGTGGATTCCGGGCGGGTAGCCGGGCCACACTCCGGACTTCTTGCATTCGGCCCACAAGTTGATGGCCTTGCGGTTGAGACCGCGGCCACGCTCGACATCCTCGGGCCGCGACTCGTGCACTGTGACCTCGTAGGGGTAGTCCTTCTCCTGTGCAATCAGAAGGAAAAGTGGGTCGTCGTCGATGCCGCATGCGATGACGCCGTCGCGGTACCAGGCGTCCTGTTGGTGATATCCGTACTCGGACACGGACTTCCAAAAGGCGTGCGGTTCAGCGTTCTTCGTCGACTTGTAGTCGACGATGATGAGCCGGCTGCGGCCCGGGTGGAGCCAGTCGGCACGCCAGCGGAGACGCGCGTCCGTGGCGGGGTCGTGCCAGTATCCGGAGATTTCAGGTTCACCCTGGGACAGGAGTCCGGCCGCGTGGTCGTTGTTGCGCACCGCGGCGGCCATGGCTTGGGCGGTCTCGTAGTCGGCGGTGCTGATGGGTACGGCGCCACGAGCGCGCGCCTCGGCTTCGGCCTTCTGCCACATCGACGTCGATTTCGGGCTATTGGCTGGCTTCCCGTCTTTGGTGAGCCCGTGGACTGCGGGGTCGAGCACAGCTACTTCGGACCCCTTCCCGAGGATCAGCTTGTGCACGACATGTCCGACGTCCCATTCACGTTTTTCGACGCGCGCCGACAGCAGGAACTTCTTGGGGCTGGTCTTGAGGAGTTGCCTTGCGCCACTGGACGAGAGGCTGTCGGGGTCCGAGTGGTAGTTCTCTTCTGGTAGGTCGGCGTAGACGCCGTCTTCGGAGGGGACGGGTGTGACGTCGAGCTCGGTTCTGCAGTGCTCGCAGAGCCATTCGCGGCGGTCGGGTACCCAGGCGGCGGCTTCGTCGGTGCGCTGGTGGTGGTCGTCGCCGAGCGGCGTGCACCTGTCGCACTGCGGCAGGCCGGTCATGGACGTACCGCCCTTCGTCGGATACGCGGCCTGCAGCGGGGGCAGCGTCTTTCGGGCCGGGCGGGCTCACCGGACTGTGCGTGCTGGTCGCACCGAGGGTCGGATGAGTCGTGGAACTCAGGGTTTCCCAGGGGTTTGCGGCTCATGCGAACTCACCGCATCCACCCGCGGCTTCGAACTCATCCCACGGCACGAACCGTTCGACATGCTCGTTGGTGGCCACCCACGGGTCGATTGGCCGCTTGCACCAGAATCCCCACGTGCGTCCGCGGCGCCCGGTGATGATCAACGTCCAGCACGGCTGCTCGGGAAGTCGGCCCGTGGAGCGCCAGAGCTGATCCAGCGCGCGGTCACTGATCCCGGCCGCGTTGCGCTGGCGCCCTGTCATTGGCAGGAGCACCACGCGGTGCCGGTGCTCAGCGCGGCGGAACGCGATCGAGCCGGCCCGGCGGCGGCGCACACCCCGGTCGGTGACCTCGTCGTACTGGCCGCGGAGCATCAACGACACGAACCACCAGGGGTGGTCGTGCAGGGCACGGTCGTCATCGGAGCTGAGGAACTGGTGCAGGTAGACGTTCAGCACGGGGTTGCGTGGGATGAGGTACCAGCGCTGGAGGTACGCCCCGCCGAAGCGGTTCGGGATGATCTGGTGCGGCTGGCCGTGGAGCAGCTTGTGGAGCCAGGCGCGGTTCGTCGGATTGGTGCTCGAGGTGCTCATCGTGCAGCTCCGCGGTGCTGCGGGAACATCTCGCACGCGGCGGTCAGTCCGATGTCGTGACCGGTCTCCACTTCCAGCGGGCCGCGATGGTGCTCGATCGCTGATGTCGGCCCACTCGGACAGATCCGTTGGCGCCTTGCGGACCTCGTCGAGTTCCTTCGCGATATGGTCCAGAACGCCGGCGGTCCTCTGGCCCGGCCCGAAGGTGCGGAGGCTGAACTCACGCTGCCGCTCGATGTGCGCGGCGTCGATGATGTTCGCGTTGGTGACATGCCGCCAGTGCTCGTGGCAGTCGACACTGTAGTGGGGGTACCCCATGGTCATGCTCCCTGCAGGTAGGTCGTGATCCAGGCGTCGGCTTCGGAGGTGCGGAGGTCGAAGATGTCGGCCAGGTCTGGGCAGCGCGCCATGATTAGGCGCGCGTAGAACGGCGTGTAGTTGTTGTTGAGCTTGAAGTCGGGATCGTTTGTGGCCATAGCGATTTCCCAACGAGCACGCTCACGCAGAGCGGCCAGTCCGACCTTGTGCCGCCCCGGTCCGCTTCACCCATTCCCGAGCCAGACGCACGAGCACGATGAAGACGATGGGGTTCTCGTCGTGGAACCGTTCGAATCGCTCCGCAGTCGTGAGCCCGTAGTCGAGGCACAGCTGGACGTCGGTCATGGCGTGGTGGCCTCCACCGCGGGCGCGTCGACCAGTTCGCGCACCCACTCGAACAAGTCGTCCACGCTGCGGTCGACTGGGATCGCGGCCAGAGCGAGCACCAACAACCGCTGAACCTCTTCAGCCGGCAACGAGGTGAGGTACAGCCAAACGTCCCTCGGGTCTTCGTCTCTCAGGCGCCAAGCCAGGTAGGTGACCAGCTCGACACGCTGCTCGTGATCGGCCTCGGTAATGCCGGTGACCGGGACCGGCTCTCCCGTCATGGGGCAGGTGTCGTTCCACTTTCCCGCGGTGACCGAGTGCGCGTTGTAGGTGTCGCCCGATATCTGGACGTTGTTACCGCAGTACAAGCACCGTGCTGTCGGATGTTTCGGCCGACGAATCGGGATCACCTGGGCGTCATTGGCGCTCATCGCTGCTGCTCCACCGTGAGCGTTGGCGCCATGAAGTCCGCGGCGCCCGGGCTGATGTACAGGCCGAAGATGGCGTAGCCGATGATGACACCGACGGCGACCATCCAGTGCATGCCGTCGTGGAAGAAGTTGCGGATCATCGGGCGCCGTCCTCGGGCAGGGCGGCCCCGGGCGCGTTGTAGCGGGCTTCCACCTCTCGGTAGGTGTCGGGGAACGCTGCCCGCAGTTTGGCCATGTTGACGGTGTCTGCCTTGCGCATCGCCGCCATGATCAGGGCATAGAACGGCGGGTCAGCTTTGACGATTTCCTGGGCCGCGCGGTAGTCGTAGAGGCTCATCAGCCGATACCCCCGCACCCGCCCGGAGCTGGCGGCGGTGTCGGGGTGCCGTCCGGCCGGATGCACCGCGGGCCCTGCCAGAAACCCATGACGCGGAAGTAGTTGAGTCGCGTGCCGTCCGGGAACGTTGTGCCTTCGCAGTACGATCCCCATCCGCTACCCGCGCCGCCGCCTGGGCACCAGCCGAGCACCGGCACCGGGTAGTGCGGATCGAACATCGGGGACGCATCGGCGTGAGTGGCGTACCCGATCCCGGTTCCGGAGAGCACCGCGCCGGCGGACATCGCGGCCAGGAACCGGCGGACGGTGCGCTTGTGAACGGTGATCATGCCTGCACCGCCTGGATCTCGCGGGCGTGCTCGTCAACTTCGACGCATGCCACTACGACACGCCGTGCTTTTACCTTGTCGTCCAACGTCACGATTTCGTCCAGGCGGACACCGCATTTCAGGAACTTGGTGGCGTCGGGTCGGTAGGCCAGCGCGTGCACTGGTGATGGTGAGAAGTGCAGGCCGTTGCCGCAGTCGCGAGTGGTGTTCCAGTCTGCTGCTTCGGGGGTGGTTCCGGGTGCGTAGCTGGTGTGTTGGCCGTTGTGTTTGAAGTTGGAGTTCCAGTCGTCGCCGACGGCTTTGTAGAGGTAGGCGATGTCGTTTTCGATGTGGATTCCGTGGTAGTCGCACCAGTCGGCGGGGTTGTCGAGGTTGATGGCTGTGACGTCGATGATGTGGCCGTTGCCGTCGTGGGTGACTCGTTGTGAGTGGAGGTGGATGGCAACGTATTTGGTCGCGCTCACCGTGGCCGAGCCGTACGCGCGCACCGTGGCCGAGTCGTACGCGCTCACCGTGGCCGAGCCGGTCGCGCTCACCGTGGCCGAGCCGTACGCGCTCACCGTGGCCGAGCCGGTCGCGCTCACCGTGGCCGAGCCGGTCGCGCTCACCGTG
>ERZ795041.53-NODE-53-length-45862-cov-4.251774_pt1 | contig 45862 bp, 34 predicted proteins | sample MGYA00375125_ERZ795041 | MGnify/ENA primary metagenome ERZ795041 (study PRJEB30170, sample SAMN03074214) | activated sludge metagenome | biome: Common Effluent Treatment Plant; feature: Wastewater; material: Activated sludge; isolation source: activated biomass in a...
ACCGAGCCCCAGCGACTCTCGTCGGCGGGGTGGGGATGGATCCGTGCGGCGCTCGACCGCGGGGCGTTCGTGATGGTCATGCCGCCGGCGGGCGAGACGGTGCACACGTGGTCGGACGCGATGATGTCGTCGCTGGGCGTGTCGTGGCAGATCGCACGCGAGTCGGCGAGCGTGGGCGAGGGAGACGCGGGGCTTCGGCTCGCGACGGGCCCGAGGGCGAGCGAGCTGCTCATGGGTATCTCGTCAGAACTCGAGGAACTTGTGGGACCGGTGGCGGTCCGTCGGACGCTCCCGCTCCTGGGAACGTCGGCGAGCGGTGACGCGGTGCTCACGCTCTCGGATGGCTCGCCTTGGCTGGTCGTGGGCGCCGCGGGCGCGGACCGGGCGGGCGAGAGCAACGCCTCGCGCGGGGTCGTGGCCTATCTGGCGAGTGCTCCGGTGCTCGAGTGGACCGATCTTCCCGCGCGATCGCTGATGGTCGCGCTGTTTCAGGATCTCGTGCGGCAGGGCGTGGGGCGTGGGCTTTCCAATCGGCCTGTGGTAGCGGGAGAGTCGTTCCGGGCGCCGGCCAACTCGACGGAACTCCGGCTGGTGCAGCCTCGCGTGGGCGAGGAGCGTGACGAGCGACGAGTGACCGGTGACGCGCCGGTCGTCGTGCGACGATCCGGGGTTTGGGAATCGCGAGGGAGCGACGGCGGGCTGGTGGGCTTCATCGCCGCGAACGCCGACTCGCGTGGCGGCAATGTCGAGACGCAGAATCAGGATCGCATCGGGATGTGGCTCGAGGGACTCGGGCCGACGTCGGGCGGGGTGGCATGGCTGGACAAGAAGGGCTCATTCGAAGTGGCGTCCTCGCTCGATCGGGCGCCACCGATCAGTCTGCCATTGCTGATTGCGGCGGCCGTGGTTGGCGCAATCGAGGTGTTCCTGGGCAAGGTCTTCAGCCACGCCGGTCGGGCATCGCGTATGGATGAGGCGGCGGGGGTGGTGGCATGAGCGATCTCTGGTGGAGATTGCTAGGCGTGAAATCGCTCGATCCACGCGATCCTCAGGTGGAGTTCGCGTTCGCGCACCCGATGGCGGCATGGGTATGGGTCTGCCTGGGACTGGTCGTCGCGTTCGTGGCCGGTTGGGGATATTGGCGTCTGGTTGGGAGGCGTTGGCCGCGAGTGACGTTGGGGGTGATCCGGGCGATGGTACTCGGGCTGGTGCTCGTGCTGATCGCCGGGCCTCAACTGGAGAAGCGCATCGAGCGTGTGGAGAAGGACTGGGTGGTCGTGCTGGCGGATCGGTCGGCGTCGATGCAGATCCAGGACTCGCTAAACACCGACGGCTCGCTGGAATCACGCGACGCGGAACTCCGGCGTGCGCTCGCCCTCGCGGGGCCGATGATCGAGCAACTCAAGCAGACGCGCGAGGTGGCAATCTTCGGGTTCGATAGCGGTGTGCGCGAACTCCCCAGCCGGGTCGAGCAGGGCGCACTGGCGATCGACCTGGGCGAGGCGAACGGCTCCAAGACCTCGCTCGGACGGACGCTCGACCAGGTCTCGTCGCGGATGGCGTCGCGTCCGCTTGCCGGGGTGATCCTACTCACCGACGGGCGATCGACCGACTCGTTCGGGCGCGGCTCGACGCGGTCGTTCGAGGCGCGGCGCGTGCCGATCTATCCGGTGGAGATCGGTGGGAAGGAGACGCTCACCGACGACGCGATCACGCGAGTTGACGCCCCCACCGCGGCGTTCGTGCAGGACCTTGTGCCGGTGAGTGTGGAGATCCAGCGTCACGCCCAGAGCGAGGCGGGCACGAGCGGCCCTCGCGCGGGCGCCAGGGTCGAACTCATCGACACGACGACCGGCGATGTTCTGGATTCAGCGGACGTCTCCGCGGGTGATCTCGAGTCGGGGCGGCATCGCCTGACGCTGACGGCGAAACCCGGCGGGACGGGGCGCGCCTCGTGGAGCGTGCGCATCGTCTCGGGCTCGCGCGATCTCTCCGAATCCAACAACACGCGAGATGTGCGCCTCGAACTCATCGATCGGCCGATCCGCGTGCTGGTGATCGACGGGACGCCACGGTGGGAGTATCGATATCTCAAAAACCTCGTGCTCCGAGAGTCGTCGATCCGTTCGACGTGCATGATCCTCGCGTCGGGGAAGCGGTTCATCCAGGAGGGGACGGACCCGATCGAGTTCATCCCGCGCAGCCCGGAGGATTGGGCGCCCTTCGACACGGTGGTCCTTGGGAACTTCCGCCCGGGGCAGATGAGCGAGGAGCAACTCGAGTCGCTGAAGATGTATGTCGCGGAGCGAGGCGGCGGGCTGATGTTTATCGGGGGCGAGGGCGCGATGCCCGACGCGTGGCGCGAGACCGCGCTGGCGGATCTCATGCCGTTTGTGCTGGGCGATGGACCGGGCGGTTTGGGGTCTCTCTCGACTTGGACGAGCGGCGTGGTGATGGACCCGGCGCCGGCGGCCGAGCGTTTAGGCGTGCTGCATCTTGGCGATACGGCCGGCGAGGGCTGGCCGGGGTTTCTGAACGATGGCTCGTCGTCGTGGGCCGTGCTGCGATGGGCCCAGCGGATCGAGACGAGCCAACTCAAGCCGACGGCCGAGACACTCGCGTACGCGCATCCTCCCGATTCGATCAACGGCGAGCGCGTGCCCCTGGTGGCCACGATGCGGTATGGAGCGGGGCGCGTGGTGTATGTTGGGACCGATGAGATCTGGCGGCTTCGGTACGCGCGGGGCGAGGCGCTCCCCGAGCGGTTCTATCTCCCGCTTATCCGCATGCTCGCGCGCGAGGGGTTGGGACGCGCAGGGAAGCCCGCGATCATGGAACTCTCGGCCGAGCAGGTGGTGTCGGATGAGCCGGTGCGCGTCCTCGTGCGTGTCCTGGACCAGGCGCTCCTCTCGCGGCGGCCCTCTTCGATTCCTGTCCGTGCGGTCAAGAAGGGAACCGACGAACCCGCGGGCGACGTCGAACTCATGCCCGAGGGCGCGGGCTCGACCGAGGCCCCCACGAGCGTCTATAGCGGACGGCTGGTGCTCACCGAGCCGGGTGAGTACGAGATTGTGACGCGTGATCCTGCTCTGGCGGCCGCGGGAGTGGCCGCGGAGTTGCTCGTGGTCGCCCCCGACGACGAGATGCGCGTGCCCCAGACGGACCACCAGACACTCGAAACGATCGCGAAGGCGACCGGGGGGAAGGTCATCAAGCCCACGGACATCGCCTCGATCGCGCCGATGCTCCCGAACCGTGAGGTCCGGACGCTGGGGCTTTCCGAGGTGGAAACACTGTGGGACAAGCCTGGGATCTGGACGATCATGCTTCTTCTGCTCGTCGTCGAATGGATCGGGCGGCGTTTGGTACGGCTGGCCTGATCAGGTCCGACACACAATCCGTGTGATTGGGCCGTGTGATTGGGCCGTGTGATTGGGCCGTGTGACGCGTGACACGGGCGTCACAGGTCCGAGAAACACGCATCTAAGGAATAGAATGGTTCGGACCATATTCTGAGACCGTACCGATTCGGAGAAGGAGTCGATACGACCTTGCTGAATCGGGCCAACGTGTCTGGCCGACGACGGAGCGCCACGGATGTCTGAGCGGGTCGAGAGGCTGGAGCCACAACACGATCCACGCGGTGAGCCGGCGTCGGTCGCCTTGCTGCGGTCAAGACTCGCTCGCGTACGGCGCATGGCATGGTTTCGCCTGGTCTTCTCGGCGGTTGTGATCGTCGTAGCCATCGCGATACTGGGCCTGTTTGCGTTCGCCGGGCTTGATTTTCTGCTCCGGCTTCCCAAGGCGGCACGCTTGGTTGTCTGGGTCGCGGGCCTGGCGTGCCTCGGCGTGGCGGTGTGGCGGTTCGTCCGCCCGGCGATGGGTTTCCATCCACGGCTGTCGGATGTCGCGCTCCGATTGGAAGAACTCCCCGAGGCCCAGGCCGCCGGCATCCGGGGTGTGCTCACGTCGGGGCTCGAACTCGGTCGGATCGCGCCCGAACAGGCCGACTCGCTCGCGAGGTCGTCGCTCGAACGACTCAACCGCGGCGGGGCGAAACGCCTGTATCGGGCCGAGCATCTTCGACGGGCGCTCATCTGGGGAGGCGTCGCCGCCGTTGTCGTTGTGGCGCTGGGTGTCTGGACGCCGGCGCTCATGGGCATCGGCGCCCGTCGCGTGCTCACGCCGTGGGCGGATGTCTCGTGGCCGAAGCGGACCGGAGTCGAGAATGCCACGGAGATCCGCGCGTTCGCCCTCGGCTCGGCGGTCCCCTTCCGCGCGGTCCTCACCAAGTCAACAACCTCAGCGGACCAGGCCGAGGTGAGCGTGTTCTATCGCGCGCGGATCAACGGCGTCGCGGACGAGGCTCGGCGGGCGCTCATGACGTTCCAGCCGCGTGCCGAGGGCGACACGGCTCGTTCCCTCTCGCTCCCGCTCTTTGAGCGTCTGGTCGAGACCACACCCATCCTCGCGAGCGCCGGCTCTGTTGGGAAAGTGGTCCCCGAGAACGAGAAGATCGAACTCGAGTACTGGTTCGAGTCGTCCGACGACGCGACCGACGTCGAGCGCCTGCGGCTGGTCCGTGCGCCACGCATCCTCTCGGCGAGCGTGCGTGTGGATCCGCCCGAGTACGCCGATGCCGACGTAGCGAGCGCCGGTGTCTTCGTGCATGGCTCGCGCGATCTCCCCATCGAGACCACGGACCGTGTCACGATCGCCCCGATCCTGGCCCGATCGACGGTCACGCTCGATCTCCTGCTCAACAAGCCCATCCCGATCGCGGACCCGGCCCGTTCCGACGGTGAGGTCGGTGGGATGTTCTCCGGCTTTGCCGAGAGTGCCGCCCCTTCGCTCACTCGTGACGCGAACCGCTGGACCCTCACACTCCAGGCGACAAGCGCCATGACGCTCCTTCCCCGGCTCGTCGATTCGTTCGGCATCGAGAGCGAGCAGGACACGACGTTCTCAATCGAGGTGCTCGAGGACACACCGCCGACGAGCGCGATCCTCTCGCCCGCAAGCGATGAATCGGTGCTCGCGTCGGCCGTGGTCGAGATCGTGGGCGAGGCGCGCGATGACGTGGGTGTGCGCTCGCTGATCGTGCAGCGTCAGACGGCCAGGCCCCCTGGAAGCTCCGCGGGCGCACCACCAGAGGCCATCGAGGACCCGGTCGAGTTCGCCGTGGCGACGATCAAGGACTCGGGCGCCTCACGCGTGCGCGTCCGGGCCGAGTCGTCGTTTGATCTCGCGCCTCTGGGCCTGACGCCCGGCGACGAGATCTGGGTTTCAGCGATCGCGACCGACGCGTACAACCTCGGCGAGACAGCACGCGAGCCCGTCGTCTCCCCTGTCCGGCGACTCCGGGTCATCAGCGAGGCGCAACTGGTCGAGGAGATCCGAGCGGAACTCCAGGCGGTGCGCGACGCGGCCCGGAGGCTCGAGGAGGAGCAATCTCGCCTCACGCCATCGCTCGGCCTCGCCGCAGCCCAGCCCGCCGCCGCACGCCAGCAGCGGGCCGTGCAGAACGCCATCCAGGATCGGCTGCATCCGGTGGACGAGACGCTCGATCGTCTCGAGAATCGTGCGACGCGGAATCGGCTCGACGACGAGGCGATCAAGGACCTGCTGGGCGAGGCAGGCGATCTAGTGCAGAAAGCGTCCGACGCGGCCCAGGCCGCCAAGGCCGCGCTCGACTCGCTCACGCAAGAGGACGCGTCGGGCGAGGCACGAGAATCGGCACGATCCCAGGCGGATCGCGCGCAACGCGAGGTCGCGAAAAATCTGACCGAACTCGCGGCGTTGCTCGAGTCCGGGCAGGACTCATGGGCCATCCGGCGCACGCTCGAGCGCTTGCTCAACGATCAGCGCCAACTGCAGTCGCAGACTCGGGCCGCTGCCGCCGAGACCCAGGGCAAGCCCATGGAGAATCTCACCGAGGCGCAGAGAGCGGATCTCGAACGGCTCGGGCAGCGCCAGGAGGAACTCGCACGCACGGCGTCGGCCGCGATCGACACGATCGAGCAGCGCGCCCAGCACATGCAGCAGGCCGACCCGGGGCAGGCGAACGCGATGCGTCAGGCCGCCCAGCGCGCCCGCGAGGCCCAACTCGCCGAGCGTCAGCAGGACGCCGCCGAGCAGATCCGCCAGAACCAGACGGGGCGCGCTGATCAGCAGCAGGACAAGGCGGCCGACGCGCTCCAGCAGATGCTCAACCAACTGCAGCAGGTCGAGCGAGAGCGTGACGCGGCCCTGCGTCGCCAGGTCGCGGAACTGCTGGAGTTGATCCGCGGGCTGATTGACTCACAACACCGTGAACTCAAGCGGCTCGTCGATGCCCGCGAGGGTGATCTCACGGGGCTTGACGCGGGGATGGTCGCGCTCGACAAGGCGACGCTGGGCGTGATCGATCGCGCCGAGGGCGATGAACTCGGTCAGGTCCGTGCGCATCTGAATGCCGCGGAATCGGCCCAGGCGCAGGCCGTGGGACGGTTGCGCGCCTCGCCCCCGACGGCATCGCTCGCCGAGGAGCGTGAGAGGGAGAGTCTCGCGCGGCTCCTCGACGCCGAGGCCGCGGCCAAGAAGGTGGAGGACGACGCCAGCGAGCGCGAGCAGGATCGCCAGCGGATGGAACTCGCGAAGAAGTACGCGGAGATCCTCGAACTCCAGGTGGCGCTGAGTGCCGAGACCGACGCGTTCAACGGAAAGACACTCACGAGGCGGGATCGACTGAGCGTGCGGGCGCTCGGCGCGAGACAGGCCGAACTCCGCGAGCGGGTGAAGCAGATGGAGTCCGAGGCCGAGGGGTTGACCGATGCCGTGGTCTTCGCGTTCGCGCACCGTCGGATCGATGGGGCGATGCAGCGCGCCTCGGCGGCGATGGGGGATGGGGTGGTCGCTCCCGCGGTCCGTCGCGATCAGACGCTGACCGAGAGCACACTCGCGTCGCTGCTCCGCGCACTGGCTGAGGCAAAGAAGAAGCGTGACGAGTTCGAGGAAGATTCTGGTGGTGGCGGCGGCGGCGGTGGAGGTGGATCGGGTGGGCCACCACCACTCGTGCCACCGGTTGCCCAGTTGAGGCTGCTCCGCGATCTCCAGGCCGAGGCGGCGACCCTGACTCGTGACGCGGCCGACAAAGACTCCACCGACGACGCCCGGGCCGCGTCGGAGCTGCAAGGCGAGATCACGAGCCTCGCGAAGAAACTGCTCGAGGAACTCTCGAACAGCGAAGGGACGCCACCCGAGCCTCCCGAGCAGCCTGCCCACACTCCTTCGCCCTCCGGAGGTGCGTCATGAATCGATCGCCATCACGCTCGATGTCGTTCGCCGCATCGCTCATCGCGGCGGCCGGACTCGCGGCTGCGTCACTCTCGGCACGCCCGGGCGCAGAACCCCCCACGGTCAAGGATTCCGCCGTCGATTCGAAGAACCCATCGGCCAAAGACCAGTCGCCGAAGGCCGAATCGCCAACGAAAACCGATGCCGAGACGACGCTCGATGAGTTGCTCGGGCTGACGCCCACGACTCGCCCTCCGGGCGACTCGACTTCGCCCGCTCCGTCGCCCGAAGATCCCAACGGGACGGCACGGCGTGATCGCGACCTCGATCATGCCCTCGAAGGAACAACCAAGTCCGATCCGTTCGAGTCGGCGATCGACCTGATGGAGTTCGCGACCGATCGACTTCGCACGGCGTCGGACACGGGAATCCAGACGCAGCGTGCGCAGGCCGATGTGCTCGTGAAACTCGACAAACTCATCGAAGAGGCCAAGCAACGCCAGCAGAAGCAGAACAAGAACAACAAGCAGGAACGACAGGAACCCGATCAGCAGCAGCAACAGCAGCAGCAGAACCAGCAACAGCAACAGTCACAACCCACGAATCAGGCCGGGGCGCCCAACATCGCAAGACAGGACGCCCCGGGCGCCGAGGTGCGTGCCGGTGGTGAGGCGTTGTGGGGAAACCTGCCCGCGCACATGCGAGACGCGCTCCGCCAGGGCCTTGCCGATCGTTTCAGCGCGGCGTACCGAGCCAAGACCGAGGCCTATTACAAGCGCCTTGCCGAGGACGCCACCCGCGCGGGACGGGGCGAGACCACCAATCCATGACGCCGACACTCGCCACAGCCCTGCTCGGCGTGCTCGTCGCCGGCTACGCGGGACAGCCCGTTCCCGACGCGCCCTCGACTGGCGTCCCGTCGCCCCGTCACGATTCCGCGGTCAATGCGCCGAGCGAGAACGAGATCACACCAGACCTCGAGACCGCGTGGCGCACGGGCCTCGCCGCATTGGCGCGTGAGCAGCGCGACGACGGGTCCTTCGGCGACGGCGCCTTCGGGAGCAACGTCGCGATCACGGCCCTCTCCTGCCTCGCGTTCATGGGCGACGGGCACGTCCCCGGACGCGGGATCTACGGCGAGAACGTTGCGAAGGGTCTGGAGTTCATCCTCTCTAACTCGCAGGAGAATGGGCTGGTCGCGACGCCCTCGGCCAATGTCCCGATGTACGGGCACGGGTTCGCGACGGTGTTTCTGGGCGAGATCTACGGCATGACGCGGGGCGGGCCCGACGCCGCGCTCTCGCAGCGCGTGCACACGGCGCTCGTCAAGGCCGTCCGGCTCCTGGAGACGACGCAGAACCCCGAGGGCGGCTGGCGGTACAACCCAGTCCCGTTCGAGGCCGACGTGAGCGTGACGATCTGCGCGGTGATGGGTCTGCGTGCCGCCCGCAACGCGGGGCTGGAAGTCTCCAAGGACGTGATCGACAAGGCCGTGGACTATGTCCGCTCGTGCCAGAATGACGACGGTGGATTCCGATACACGAAGCAGATCGGCGCGTCGGCGTGGCCACGCTCGGCGGCGGGCGTCGCCACGCTCTACTACGCGGGGATCTACGAGGACCGCGCCATCGAGTCGGGTCTCGACTACCTCGAGACCAACTCCGCCAACGCCTCGATGTCCATGGGACAGATGCATTACTTCTATGGTCAGTACTACGGCGTGCAGGCGATGTTCCTTGCCGGGGGAAAGCACTGGAGCACCTGGTGGCCCAGGGTCCGAGAAGAACTCCTGAGAAAACAGGGAACAGATGGGCTTTGGGACGATCCTTCCGTCGGAAAACCCTACGGAACCGCCATGGCCCTCATTATCCTGCAAATGCCCAAGCGATATCTGCCGATTTTCCAGAAGTGACACCCAAACTCTTCAATCTGCTCGTCTTGGTCACCCTGCTCGCCGCGGCTCCGGCCAGCGCGCAGGTGGTTCTCGATGCTCAACTCCACGAGCACCGCGTGCGTGATCTTCGGCTCGAGGGGGGCGTGCTCCACTTCGTCGAGCACACCAACACGCCACAAACCCTGCCGCTGTCGGGCGTGCTCGCCATACTCCCCGATCAGGCCCCGACCGCGACCCAACCCGACGAATCCGAGTGGATCCAGGTCGGACGAGATCGCATCGCCCCGTCGGGTTGGATCGAACTCACCGACGGGCAGCATCTCCCGGGTCGACTCGAGGCCGCGAACGCCAAGCCCGAGACCATCTCCTGGCGGCATCCTTCGTTGGGCGTCTCGTCCTGGCCGCTCGAAACGGTGAGCATCGTCTCGATGCAGTCCGATGTTCTCGCGAACGACGTCCCCTCACCCTCCGCCGGCGATGTCGTCCTGCTCACCAACGGCGATCGACTCGAAGGGTTCGTCGCGTCCATCGGCGAGATGCTCACGATGGATGTCGGTGGGCAACCCCTCGAGATCCCGACGACCCGGGTCCGCGTGTTGCGCCTCGCAAATCCCACCACGCCGGCCAAGGGCACACGACTGCGCCTCGATGACGGCACGATCGTCGCCTGCACGATCATCGCCATCGACGCCAGCACCCTCTCGATCACCACCGCCGAAAGAGCCGAACCGAAGGAGATCTCGCTCCGAGAGGTTGTCAGCGTGAATCTCGCGAGCGAGAGACTCGTGCCGCTCGCTCGCCTGAGCGGTTCGATGTCCGGCCCGGATTCGCGATTCTGGATCCCTCCGATGCGCGTCGTGCGTGACCTTGCCGCACCACTCGGAGCGGTGGACATCCACATCTCCGGGCCGGGAACCGCGTCATGGCTGATCCCGGGCGCAACGACGCGGGCCTCCATGGCCATCGAACTCGCGCCCACAAGCCGCGAGTATGGCGACATGACCGTCCGTGTGCTGATCGATTCACGCGAGATCGCGACCCACCACCTCACGCCCGAGTCGCCCAGGTCCGTGGTCCAGGCCGACCTGGGTGAGGCCGGCGATGCCAAGGATCGCACCCTCTCGATCACGATTGAGCCCGGCAGGGCGGGGCCCATCCAGAACGAAATCCTCGTCCGGCGGGCGCTGCTTCTCGAATAGCACGCGGACTTCTCACCGCATCTTGATGGTCGTGAGCGCTGCTGCCACGAGCAGGATCGAGATGATCCACGCCCGCGCCACGACCTGCTGCTCGGTCCATCCGCCCAGGTGCAGGTGATGGTGATACGGCGCGACGCGGAAGATGCGCTTGCCGCCGGTGGCCTTGAAGTACCCCACTTGCAGCGCGACCGAACCGATCTCGGCGAGAAACACGCCGCTCATCAGGAGCACAACGAGCTCCTGGCGGATCGCAACGGCGAAGTATCCAATCAAACCGCCAAGGCAGAGCGCGCCGCCGTCACCCATAAAAACCTGGGCCGGCGAGCAGTTCCACCACAAAAACCCAAGGCATGCCCCGATCATCGCCCCCGCGAGCACGGGCAACTCCTCGGCGTTCTGCACGAAGGGCACGAGCAGCTCCTGCGCACGCGACTGGTTCGCACCGATGAAACAGACCACAAGCACTCCCACCGTCGTGATCGCGCACGTGCCGGTCGCCAGCCCGTCCATCCCGTCGGTGATATTCACGGCATTGCTCATCCCCGCAACCATCATCGTGGCGAGCATGATGAAGACGGGTGCCGAGAGATAGATCAGCCCCGGCGACGGGCTCCCCTTCACATAGGTCTTCTGGAATGGGAGCGTCAGGACATGGCGAAGATCCTCGGCTCCACTGCCTTGCCGGTAGAGAAAATACCCAGCTATCAGGCCGATGCCGAGCTGGAAAACGAGTTTTTCCCAGGCATAGAGCCCCTGGCGGCTGGCGCTCCCGCGTGATTTGGCGGTCAGTTTGAGGTAGTCGTCCACGCCACCGACCGCCGCGAGCCACAGCATCACGGTCAAGCCGAGATAGATGTACGAAGATCGGAGGTCGGCGAGGAGGAGCACGCTGACGAGGATCGCGCCGACGATGAGAACGCCACCCATCGTCGGGGTGTTGGCCTTGCTGTTGGCGTGGGTCTTCAGGGCGTCGGCGTCACTCAGGCCTGAATCTCCGATCTTCATACGGACGAGTTGGCGGATCACGCGCTTTCCCAGAAGGAGCACGATCGCGAAACTCAGAAGACTGGCCGCGAGTGCGCGGAAATCGCGCTGCTCCAGCACCTGGAGGTATCGATAGACTCCAAGGTCGGTCTCGAGTTTGTACAGAGCCTCGTGGAGTAGGTAGATCATCGCTCGCGTTGTGGATCTATCGGGCGAAGGCCGCCGCGGGCGAGAGTCGGCGGATGATCCGCTCGAGCGCGTTTCGGCGTGAGCCCTTCAGCAGCACGAAGTCGCCGGGCTCGAGCATCTCGGCGACCATTGTCACGGTCTGGTCGTCGGCATGGTCGTGCCTCGTGACCGACGCCGGCGCCATGGTGGCGATCGCCTCCTCGGCGGCGTGCCGCGAGAGATCACCGATGAAGATTGCCCGGTCGACCCCCGGCGTCGTGGCGATGGCGCGCCCGATCTCCCTGTGCAACGCGGGAGCCTCGGAGCCAAGTTCCAGCATGTCGGCGAAGACGACCACGCCGCGCGATCCGGCGGGTTTCACGCTCGAAAAGACGCGAAGGGCCTCGAGCACGGAGTCCGGATTCGCGTTGTAGGCGTCGTTCAGAACTCGAATCCCGCCCGCCTCGACCGCCTCGAGACGCATGGGGGCCCCCGTCGCCGACGCGAGGCCCTTGATGCTGGTGGACCAATCGAGCCCCATCTCGCGCGACACCGCCAGGGCGAGCGCCGCGTTGAGGGCGTTGTGGGCCCCGAGCAGTCTCGTGGTGCACTCGCGTCCGCCGAGCGAGAACGTCGAGCCGTTGAAGGACGTGCTCCGGAGCGTGAACTCGAGTTCCGAGTCGCCTCTGCCTCCGACACGACGCCGAGCACACGAGGGAGCACGCACCGTGACCGCACGATCCAGGATCTCGTTATCAGCGTTCACGATCACGCATCCGCCGGGCGCGATCGCATCGAGGATCGACAACTCCTCCTTGATCACCCCCTCGAGCGTCGAGAACCCCTCGAGGTGCTCACGCCCGATCGAAGTCAGCACGGCCACGTCGGGGCGGATCACCCTCGCGAGCGGGAGCAACTCGCCGGGTGCATTGGTCCCGACCTCGCACAGGAGGTACCGATCCTCAGGGGTGGCTCGCAGGATCGTGAGGGGGACGCCGATGTCGTTGTTGAAACTCTTGGCCGACGCCGTGCCCTTGATCGAGGCCGAGAGCACCGCGTCGATGAGGCGCGTCGTGGTGGTCTTGCCGTTCGAGCCGGCGACGGCGATCACCCTGGCGTTCAATCGGCTCCGGTGCGCGGAGGCCAGGTCGCCGAGTGCCTTGCGCGTGTCGGCGACACGAAGCAGTGCGAGCCCAGCGGGCACGTCTCTGGGCACGCGATGCACCATCGCGGCCGTCGCCCCCGCGCGGGCGGCATCCTTCAGAAACTCGTGGCCATCGAACTGATCGCCACGGATCGCAACGAAGACCTGCCCGAGAAGGATCGCCCTCGTGTCGGTCGAAACTCCTGAGAACTCGCGCGAGGGACCTACGGGCGACAGCCATTGGCCCGCGGTCGATTGCGACAGGAACTCGCCCGTCCAACTGGTCACACTGCTCCTCTCGTTCTTGTGCCGGCCGCGCGTGGGCGTCGTGCCTTGGCCTTTCCCGGGCGACGTTCATCGAGGATCGCCCGCGCGACCTCGCGGTCATCGAAACGCACGCTCAGGAGCCCGCCGTGCCCGTCGCTGACGATCTGCTCGGTCTCGTGCCCCTTCCCGGCAATCACGACAACATCGCCGGGCGTGGCATGCTCGATGGCGTGGCGGATCGCCCGTTCGCGATCGATCTGCACGATGACGCGGTCGCGATCTCGCGCCTCGATGCCCACCAGGATCTCGTCCACGATGGCCGAAGGCTTCTCCGATCTCGGGTTGTCGCTGGTGACGACCACGCGATCGGCGATGCTCGCGGCAACCTTCCCCATGCGTGGACGCTTGGTCCTGTCCTTGTCGCCACCGCAGCCGAAGACCACCCAGAGGAGCGGGCTGGATGAGGACGCGGTAGAACCCGCGCCGGTGACCACGGGGCTCGCGCGATGCCTCGGCGCGGGCATCGCTCCCGCCACGGCCTCCAGCACGTTTCTCAAACTGTCATCGCTGTGCGCGAAGTCCACATACACCGAGACCGGTTCGTCCTCGCGCGACACACGCTCCAGCCGCCCAGGCGGGGCGCTCACGTGGGCCAGGCCCTCCGCCAGTCTCCGGTCGTCCAGACCCATCGCGTGGACCGTGACGCACGCTTGCAGCACGTTCATCGCGTTGTACACGCCGATGAGAGGCACCCGCGACGTCATCACGCCCCACGGACCTTGGAGTTCCAGCACCATGCCGCGGATATCCCCTTCGATGATCCGGACCGAAGCATCCGCCCCCGTAGCCGAGCACGCCGTGCAGCGCACGATGCGGGCCTTGCATCCGCGCACCATCCGCTCCGCGTGCGCGTCGTCCATGTTGACGACGCCCGTCGCGTCCGTGTCGAGCATCTCGAAGAGCCGGGCCTTGGCGCTCGCGTATGCCTCCATCGACTCGTGATAATCCAGATGATCGCCCGTGAGGTTCGTGAAGACCCCCACGCTCACGCGAAGTCCATCCACACGCCCCTGGTCCAGCGCGTGGCTGGAGGCCTCGAGGGCCGCCGCCGCGCACCCCGCCTCTCGCATCACCGCGAGCGAGCGCGACAACTCGATCGCCGGCGGCGTGGTCATCGACGCCCGCGCCACCCCCGCCCCATCATCCACCATCACCGTCCCGATCAGCCCGCACCGCTCGCTCGCGGCATTCAGAATGTTCCAGATCAGGAACGACGTCGTCGTCTTCCCGTTGGTCCCGGTGACGAGCGCCAACTTCATCGCCGACGACGGGTCGCCATAGAACCGCTCCGCAAGACGGGCCGTCGCGCGATCGACATCCTCCGTGGTGAGCACCGGGACGCCGGGCGCCGGTGTCACCGGGGCGTCCGCGAGAATCGCCACCGCCCCAGAGCGCAGGGCTTCGGCCGTGAACTTCTTGCCATCTTGATTCAGACCCTTACGGGCTACAAACAACGACCCCGGCACAACGGTCCGGCTGTCCTCGGTGATGTCACAAACACGGATCGAGACCCAGTCGCGGACTCGTGGCGGGACCGACGAACACTGAATCGGTAATCCCTCGATCAGCGCCCCAAGTCTCATCCGTCGCCCCTTCGCCTGCGCCACGAGTCCCGCGGCCGCCACGCGCCGCACCCGCGATCATATCGACCACCCGCCCGCGCCCGGCCCATGTTTCACGCCTCCTGGAAGGATCAGCATCGCGTCACCAAAGGAGTAGAACCGGTACTCGGCGTGGACGGCGTCGGCGTAGAGGGACCGAAGTTCCGTGGTGCCACCGGGAAGCAGCGCCGCCACCATCGCCATCAGGGTTGACTTAGGGAGGTGGAAGTTTGTCAGCAATCCATCAACCCACCGCCACCGATACCCGGGCGTGATGAGGATTCGCGTCTCGAACCACTCGTCCGGCTTCGGATCCTGCAACCCGGCGAAGGCCTCGAGCGTTCGGGCCGATGTCGTGCCCACGGCGTCGCCAGTCGACTTGGGCACCAGGCACCACTCGGCGTGGATCGGGTGGTCGTCAACATACTCGGTTTCCACGGGCTTGAATGTCCCCGGGCCCACGTGGAGCACCACGCCTGCGCGCTCGACGCCCTTGGACTCGATCGCCTGGAGCAACTCGGGGGTGAGGTGGAGTCCGGCCGTCGGCGCGGCGACGCTCGAATGGGTCGGGGCATCGGTGGTCGCGTCGGCGAAGGTTGTCTGATAGTCGGTCACGTCGCGCTCGATGTGCTCAGGCTCGCCCGCGTCGCGCCGGGCCCTTTGGATGTACGGCGGGATGGGCGTCTCTCCCACATGAGCAAGAATCTCCGAGGCGATCTTGCCCGGTGCCACGCCCTCGACCCGGACGACCCACGCGCCCGGTTCACTCTCGGCACGGCGTTCGACGTGGAGTATCACGCCGGTCGGGTCGCGAGCGCTTCGAAGCAACTCGAACGCCATGCCCTCGCGCACGTGCTTGGCCCGCAGAAACACGACCCAACGAGGCGATTCGCCAAGTTCGCTCGCAAGGGCGTGGATGAAGAGTCCCTCGGCCGAACCGCCGGTGTCCACGCGTCTGGCCACCAGCCACGCCGGCAGAACGTGCGTCGTGTTGAGGACAAGCAGGTCCCCCGCTCGGAGGAAATCCGGCAGATCCCGCACGTGGCGATGCTCGGGTGGCTGTGCTGTTCTCGAGACGAGCATCCGCGCCGAATCCCGGGGCCGGGCCGGATGCCGGGCGATCAGGTGCGCGGGCAGGTCGTAATCGAGATCACTGGTTCGAAGCACGCCGTCCTCCGCACGCAACCGCGGGTGTTGCATCACGTCAACACACGGTAGAACCGGCCGGCTCGCATGGCCTGATGCCGGCATACACGAGCAGACGGGGTGACATTCTCGGACACTCGGCGTCGCACCACCTCAGGCATGCCACTCGCCATCCGTTCCTCGTGCGAGTGGAAGGCCTCCATTGCGATTGGCATGGCGTGCTCGGCATCGAGCGATCGTCGCGGCATGGTCTTGGCGTCCGAGAACTCTCACGCGGCGAGGATCGTCTGCATCGGCACGTCGCCCCATGCCCGCGTGTGGAATCCACCACGAAGGCCGACCCAGCGGCGTCCGCGGCGCCGCCCGCTCGTCACACAGGATTGGTGCCCGCCGGCTGGGCGAGGCTGGGCGAGGTGCTCCCCGTGGCGACCGAGCCCCCACCGGCAAGCCGCGATCGCGTGGTGACGTCCTACGCGATGCTCACGGGCGTCCCCGTGGGGCGAGTGATCGATATCACGGGGTGATCGGCCTCGTCACCGCCGAAGACTTCACGCAGCGCCTGCGCTCGAAACTCGAAGATTCGGCGGACATCACGATCCACGAACATGGGATGCAAAATGACGCCGAACGGGGATCGAAAGTCCACGCGATCGAGGCATCGCGTGCCGCCGTGATCCTCGTGGAACTGGTGCTCGTGCCTCCAGAGTGAGTATGGCCCCTTGATCTGCTCATCCACGAACCGATGCGGCGGCTCAAAGACCGAGATCCGGGTCCGCCAATGGACGCCCACGCCCCGGATCCGAATGCGATAGTCAAGAATCACGCCCTCGTGCACCGGCGTTCCTGGCGGCGTAAGGATCTTGAAGTTCACCCAGTCGGGCGTGATCCGCTCCAGATTCGTGATGTCCGTGAAGAAGGGCCAGAGTTCATCGGGTGTCACGGGGAGCCACTGGGAGACCTCAAGAACTCTCATGCCGGACTGTTCGCCCCGGTTTCGACCCTAGATGCTGCGAATGATCCGTATATGTCTCTGTCGATGAGGACGAATGGACGAGGTTTGGCCGTTTCCATCATGTCCCTGGGACTCGGTTGTGCCCCGGTCTCATCCGACCCCCCGGCACCCGACTCATCGGGTGCGGCGCCCGGCCTCACGGTCCATTTGAGTCCTCTCTCGACCGGGTGCGCCAATCGGCGTGGCGGTGCCTTCCCCCTCGCCTGCCGTCTAACCGACACGCGTCCAGCGGCCCTCCGTGTGCCCCCCGATCTGGATCATCTCCGCTTCACGCAGGTGTATCTGGGTGACGCTCCGCTCGAGCACCCGACGCACATCGCCTGGCGGGACGCCGACGCGGAGCACCCGCCCATGATCTGGGTGGATTCGAACGCCAACGCCGATCTCACGGATGATCCGCCGATCGTACTGTCTCGCGAGGAGTACCCGGGCCAGTCCGGGGAAACGCTGATCAAGTTCACCGGTGCCGCGCCGGTCACGATTCCCTACACCAATGGGGTTCGATCGCCGGGGAGCATGATCTTCACGCGGTGGGACGATCGCGACGTCGCCCGCGCGCCGTTCAAGGGCTCGCTGTATGCCATCGGCGACTTCGGGATGGAGGGCGCCATCCGGTTCGCGCCCGACGGGCCCGAGATCGCGGCACTCCTCTTCGACGAGACCGGGCGGGGCGACTATCGCGGCGACATGAACAGCACCGACTCGAGCGTCCGTCTGCTCCTCGACCTCAACGCCGACGGCACGTTCAGCAAGCGGGGCGAGATCTTCGATCCGCACAAACCCTTCAACGTGGGCGGCGTGGTGTATCAGGCCCAGGACATGGTCGCCGATGGCTCCACGTTCGTGCTCATGCACTCCGACGCCTGGGTGCGGGAGATCGCCCTCCCTCCCGACGTACGCTCCGGCGCCAAGGCAAGGCCGTTCACTCTCGACATGGCCGATGGCTCGACGCGGCGATTCCCCGAGGATTTCGCCGACCATCTGGTCCTCGTCCATGTCTATCGGGTGTCGTACAGACCAAGCATGGAACTGGTCGAGGGCGTCAGCCATGTTCGAGCGGCACTTAGAGAGTCCACGCCAGATGGAGCGCCCCGGCGGACGATCGAGTACATCGGCGTGAGCGCCGACGCCCTCGCGGTGCCCGTGGTGGAAGGACTCGTCGGGCCGCCGGCGCACGACGCGTGGTGCGAGGCGACACGGAGCGCCATGGCCGACGAATGGAAGCGTGCCGGGCTCGATTGGCCCCAGGCGCTCGACCCGATGCGGGCCTCGGAGTTTGTCGAGACGTACCACGTCGGGTCGAGCAATCCGCTCATCTATCTTTTCGACGCCAAGTCGTGCACGATCGTCAACTCGGGGCGGGCGCTGCAGGCAGACTCGATCGAGACGACCCTTCGGCAAGCACTCGAGACTCGGTGAAGGCCTCTCGATAGATCGCGACGTGCGCCTCGGCATGGGAGACCCACGAGAACTCGCGACGCAGCCGAGCCACTCGATCGGCGATCGCCCGCTCCGACGCCGGGAGCGCCGTGAGCGCCCGCATCGCGTGCGCGATCGAGATCGGATCGCCGGGCGTGACGACACGAGCCAGGGGATCGCCCCCCGCGACCGCGGCGATCGCGCCGGTGCGTGTTCCCACAAGCCTGGGGACAACGCTCGCGGCCTCGATGAACGAGAGGCAGAATCCCTCCTCGTGCGAGGCCTGCACGTACACGTCCGCGTTCGCGAGGGCTGAGGTGCGCTCGTGCTCGGGCGCGTCGACGATGATGGTCACGAGGTCGTCAAGACCGAGTCTTGTGCACAGCCCACGGAGCCACGCGTGGTACTTGGGCTGGCGATTCTCACCCAGGATCGTGAGCCTGGCATTGGGCAGGTGCTCACGCGCGACGGCCATGGCGCGAAGGGTGTCGTGGTGGCCCTTGTGGTGGACCATGCCTCCGACGCTGACGATGGAGAGTGTGGCGTCGTCGTTCACTCCAACACGAGACGAGGCGACCGGCAATGGCTCCCAGCCCAACGGAATGTTTCGAAGTTTCGTCCCCGCACAACCCGCACGCAGGGCACTCTCCAGAATCGCCTGGCTGTGCGTGATCGCATGGGTGAAAAGCCCGGAACTCAGCAGACGGCTCCACAAAGTATGACGGGGCCAGCGGATCGCATTCCGAAGCGTGCGATACGCCGCGTTCATCCCGAAGAACGCCGGAGCCGTCTGCTCGAACGGCGGCACACAGTGGATCGTGAGGATCACGGGCACGGACGCGTGCGTTGTGACGTGGGTCAGGAGTCGGGCCCCGCCTCCGATGACGTGGATGACTTCGGGCGCGTAGGCCTCGATCGCCTTCGACAGATCATGCTCCGACGCCGCATCCCACGGGTACGCGAGGGGGAAGTGATCGAGGTCCACGAGCGCCGGCTCATACACGCCCGGCGCACGATCCGACGCCAGGGCCACACCGACTCCGCTCGACCGCAAGGACATCAGCAGACGGTCCGTCTCGCGCTGGATCCCCCCACGCCCGAAATGGGTCATTCCCGTGACCACGAGCACGCGCGGCATGCCCGGCAAGGTTCGACGTGGGATGATTGGATCCGGTGAGAAACGCATGGGAAAAGCAGGACGATCGGACGGAGACCCCAATCGCGGCAGGTACGACCGTGTTGGGCGCGCAACGACACCGCCTGGATGCATCGACCGACCAAACCTCGTACCGTGAACTGTCATGCCCCCATCGCGGCCCGGAACACCGATCGGGCCACACTCCCTGTAAAGACATCCCACTCCCAATGACCCGAACCCGGCCGGGCGGCTTCGATTCGATCCCTCCCACTCTCATTCAACCCGGCAAGGTCCGAGATTTCTTTGACCCTACACTTCTCCCATGACTCTGCACGCACTATTCGGACAGCGGTTCGTTTCGGTTGCCGCCATCGCCGTGGGCCTGGTGTTCCTCGCCTGCGGACTCGGCGGGTGCCACACATCCGAGTGGAAGGCCTCGTACGCCATTGCCACGGCGGCACCGGCACTTTCCGCGGGCGATTCGGTGGACGTTCGCCAGATCACCTGGACACGCATGCAGTCCACCAAGCAAGAGATGGCCGACATGGCCAACGCAACGAACACCCACCCCGACGAGTGGGACGATGCGCGGCGCCTCGAAGCCAAGACAAAGCTCCTCCAGGGCCTGCAGGTATCCGAGGCGCCCACAAGTGTGACGGTCCTGGGTGAGTCGCGGTTCATCACGACCGACGCGGCACGGCCGGATACCGAGCAGGGCCGGGGGCGCATCGTGACGTTTGCCCGCGAGGTCGGCGCGAATCTCGTCGTGTGGAGCGCCTGCTCTCGCGGGATGGCCGACCGCATCCAGCCGACACCGGTCACGTCGTACACGACGGGGACCGATCGCTTCCCCGACGCGACCGATGGGCGCCGGAGGTACTCGACCTACACCGAGACGACGACGACCTGGGTGCCGGTCCGCGTCACCGAGGAACAGTTCGAGTACATCGCGTTCTTCATCCGCCGGTAATCTGTCCACGCCGCCCGAAACGGACCCGAAGATGAGTCGTGAGGACCAACGCGAGAATCGACCCTCGGGCGAGCATGAACCGCGCGAGGGGCATGCCGCACGGGTTCTCGGCCGAAGCCCCTCGTGGGCCCGATGGTTGTTGATCGGCGCGATCGTGCTCATGGTCGTCGGCGTCACCTGGCCGATGCTCAGCAGCGGCGGCGAGGCCTCAACCTCCGGGAGCGGCGGCACGATCCCCGGCGGGGCCTCGCTCATCGACGGCGGCACGCCCACCGAGACCCGCGGAGCCTCGGAAACCAGATCCATCGTCAGCAGCGGCACGTTCCGACTCGGTTTCAGTTTCGCCGCGGCGTATGCCGTCGGGTACGCGCTCCGGGCTTTCTTCAAGTTCAGCCTCGCGTCCCTGGGCTTCTTCGCCCTGGCGCTCTTCGGGCTGCAACGGATCGGGTTCATCACGATCCACTGGGACCACTTCGGCAATGAGCACGTCGATTCGTTCACGACGTGGCTCTCGTCGCAGTTCGAGTCGGTGAAGTCCTTTGTGACCGGCGCCCTTCCCTCTGGGGCCGCGGCGTCGGCGGGGATATTCGCCGGGTGGCGTCGGCGCGATTAGACCTCCATCTCGTGCCGGGCGTACCCTCACGTCCGGTCAAGCCCTGAATCAGATCCGCCGTCCACCGCCGCGTTACGCGTGCGGAAGGAGTCTCCATGTTCGATCGCCTGACCGACACGTTCCAGGGCCTCTACAAGAAACTCGCGGGCCAGTCCGAACTCTCCGAGAAGAACGTCAGGGACGCGATCGCCGAGGTCCGCGGCGCGCTCCTCGAGGCCGACGTCCACGTTGATGTCGTCAACTCGTTCTGCGATCGTGTCGTCAAGGAGTCCCTCGGGCATGAGGTCACCAAGGGTCTGAACCCGGCGCAAGAGATCGTCGGCGTCGTTCACCGCGAACTCGTCCGATTGCTCGGCGGCTCCGCAGATGAGGCCGAGGCCGGGCCGACGGCCACGCCCCCACCGCCGATCATGCGGATCAGCCCCGGCCCGACCGTGATCATGATGTGTGGGCTTCAAGGCTCGGGAAAGACGACGACGTGCGGAAAACTCGCGGCGTACCTCAAGAAACGCGGTCGGAGCGTGATGCTCGCCGCCGCTGATCTCCAGCGTCCCGCCGCTGTGGAGCAGTTGGAGACGGTGTCGAAGCAGGTGCAGGCCGAGATGCCCGGCGGGGCGCAGGTGAGTTTCTACGCCGAGCCCGAGAAGGTCGCGGAGTATGGCAAGGCCGTCGGCGTCGCGGTGGAGGTGTGCAAGCGCGCCCTCGCCGCCGCTCGCGAGAAGGGGATCGACACGCTGATCCTCGACACCGCCGGGCGGTTGCACGTCAACGACGCGCTCATGGGCGAACTGGCCCAGGTCAATCGGGCCGTCTCTCCGCACCACATCTTCCTCGTCGTGGACTCGATGACGGGGCAGGACGCGCTCGCCTCGGCGAAGGCCTTCCATAGCCGCCTCGAGGTGGACGGCCTAATCCTCACAAAGTTCGATTCCGATACCCGTGGCGGTGCGGCCCTCTCGGCACGCTCGGTCACGGGCGCCACCATCAAGTTCGTGGGTGTGGGCGAGAAACTCGACGCGCTCGAAGAGTTCCATGCCGTGAGGGCCGCGGGGCGGATCCTCGGCATGGGCGACGTCGTCTCGCTCGTCGAGAAGGCCCAGCAGGAAGTCTCGGAGGACGAGGCCCGGGAACTCAACAAGAAACTTGCCAAGGGGCAGATGGGTTTCGATGATTTCCTCAAGCAACTCAAGGCGCTCCGGCGGATGGGCCCCATGCGCCAGATCCTCGGGATGCTCCCGGGCGTCGGATCGGCCCTCAAGGACTTCAACCTCGACGAGAAGCACCTCGACCGTGTCGAGGCGATGATCTCGTCGATGACGCAGAAGGAAAAGAACGACGCCGAACTCATCGACATGTCGCGTCGCAAGCGAATCGCCCGCGGCAGCGGCGTCAGCGTCGACGAGGTCACACAACTTGTCAAGCAGTTCTCCGCCGTCAACAAGATGAGCAAGCAGATGGCGTCGATGTCGGCGATGGACAAGATCCGCGCGGTCAAAGAGATGGGCGGCACGGGGGGCATCGGGTCGATGTTCCCGGGGATGTCCATGCCGGGAATGCCGAAACTCAAGGGAACGTCCGCGGGCGGCGGGGGTGGAAAATCGCGCTTCAAGAAGCGCAAGTGAACACCGCTCGGCCCGCGAGAGTTGCGGCTATCGCTCGGAGATCGGGAGCACGTCCGGCGCCTTCCCCTGGCTCCACGCGCGGAACCTCGGCCAGAAGACCTCGATGATCAGGATCTTGATGCACGCCGCCAGAGGGATCGCGATCAACAGCCCGTACACACCCATGAGCGACCCGCCCGCGATCGACGCGAACAGGATCGTCGGCGTGTCCATGTTCGTCGTCTTCCCCTGGATCCGCGGCGTCAGCACGTAGTCATCGAGCGCCTGCGCAATCGCGAAAACCACGATCGGCGAGCCGACGATCCACCACCACTCGTTGCGCCAACTCCCCGCGGCACCCGGTGGCTCGAGGGCCATGAGCAGGATCGCGAGCGGCACACCGACCGCCCCGGCGAGATACGGCACAAGGACGCTCAGGCCCACGGCCGTCCCCACAACGAGCGGCACCGGCACGCCGATCAGCCAGAAGCCGAATGAGTACCACACAACCATCAGCGCGGCAATCGTGATGCGACCGCGCACGAACCCGGCAATAACACGGTCCATCTTCTGCGTGAGTTCGATCACGCGGCCCTTCTTCCGCTGGGGGATCAGCCCCTGCCAGAAGGCGATCACGCGCCCGAATCCGGTGCAGAAGAAGTAGAAGAAGAACGCCGTCAGAAATGCCGTGAACCCGATCTTCCAGATCGAACCGACTAGCCCGCTCACCAGTCCCACGGCCCCGGCGCCGCTCTTAAGCGCCTTCTGCCCGATGTCGGCCATGTTGTTGCGCACCCACACGATCGATGAACGCAGAAACGCGTAGACGTCCGAGGGCTCGCCCGAAGGGCTCACAACACCGACGGGAATCGGGTGCGTGGACTTGATGGCACTCGTTCCCGGCGCGACGCTCGATGTGCCGGTCTTGGTGACGCCAAGTCCCGCTTCGGTTGGAACGCTCTCGCTGGCGTCACTCGGTTTCGCCACGGCGTCGTCCGTGGTCTTCGTGGGCGTGCCCTCCATCGCCTGGCGAATCGAATCGGAAAGCAGCGTGGGACGCTCTGTGCCCCTCGTGGACGTGTTGGATGATTCGGACTTGAGGTCCTGGGGTGTCGAGATCTTGAGTTCCTCGGCCTGTCGCTCCTGCTGCTGACGCCGGCGTTCCTCCTGCTCGACCACGTAATCGCGGATCTTCAGCCATGTCTTCCCGTTGCTCCTCACTCGTTCGCGGGCCTCGGCGTCATTCGGGCGATCGAGCGAGATGATCAACTCGTCCACGTCCCCCACCATCCGCTGCACGTATCGAACGCCCTGCACCGCCGCGAACCCCGTCCCGATGACAACAGGCGTGATCACGAAGGCGGCAAAGGCGATGATGATCCCCAACGCCGCCCCGTTCCTGCTGATGTGCTTCGAACGGGTCATCCACCCGACGAGCGGCTCGAAGAGATACGCGAGAGCGAGCGCCAAAAGCATCGGCACCGTCACCACACTCAACTTGTACCCCAGCCAGAAGATCGAGAGCACCGTCGCCACCACCAGCCCATCGCGCACCGGCTGGATCTGCCAGATGTGTAGACGCTCCCAAGTCGAGGCCTTCTTCGACGGCTCTCGTTCGTGCATGTGGCTCCTCGATTGCTGATAGAAGAGTCGGGCTGAAGGTGGAGCGGAATCGGCAGACCATTCGGTCAAACCAGAGTGACCCCGATCAGTTCGACTTCAACTCGGTGAACGCCTCATCGAAATCGAAGACCTCGCGGAAGTCCTCGAGCGTGTCGTCGTCGGTCTTGCGCAAGAGCCCCGCGTCGATCATGGCGAAGACGATCCGCCCGAAGTCGTCGGTTCGCTGGATGTGCCAGCGCGCGAGCACGGTCCTGGCGAGCAGCCCATACTGCCGGATTGCGTAGTCGCGCAGGCCGATGCACAACTGCTGCCCGGAGACGTGGCGCGAGTCGTCGTCATCGGAGACGGGGGCCGATGCCGCCGTGTCACCGTGGACGATCTTCACGGTGTGCGAGAGCCCCTCGCGGACGAACTGGAAGGCCTCGGGGGGGAACGGCCCCGCGGTCCCCTGCATGGTCTTCCAGAGTTTCCATTCTGACCAACTGGAATCGCTCACCGATCAACCTCCCCGTCCCACGAATCTTTCCGATGCTCGTGGCACACAACCAAACACACGCCAACCGAACACCGGCACGCATCCTAGGACCGTAGCCGGCCCATTCCGGCCACGCAAAGCTCGCGCCACGCACGCAGCGCCGCGGCATCGACCAGAGGTGCTGCAACTCTCCGATCGGTCATTCGGTGGGTTCTGGTTCCACTTTCAGTCTCACGCCCGATGCCGTCGGGCTGTCGTTGACGCGGGTCTCGCCCGCTCGCTCTTGGCGCGAACGCTGACGTGCGGGTGCGCGCGCACCAGCCAGCGGAGGCGTCGGGTCGCCCACGCCCCGGCGTTGTCCACGCCGATTCGTGTGCATCGGATCACCCGCCAATCCGCCGGGCGATCGCCGAACTCCAGCCAGAGGACATCGCTCGTGACAAGGTCCATCGAATCGAGGGCCCGATCGATCCGGAGCGCCTGGCACAACTTGCCGGGGCCGCTGCAGAGCGATCTTGGTGCCGTCACCCCGCGGTGCTCGGCCATGATCAAGGCCCCCTCGATCGGCTCGAGCGCCCGCACCAGCACCGCGGCCCCGCCACGTCCATCCTTTGGTTCGGCGCAGACGACGTTGAACATGTGGTGCATGCCATAAGTGAAGTAGACGTACGCGTGCCCGACGGGGCCCCACATGGTGGCGTTGCGCTCGGTCCGCCTTCCGCCGAACGTGTGGCAGGCGCGGTCGATGGGCCCGAGGTAGGCCTCGGTCTCGACGATCCGGCCCGCCAATCGCGTTCCCTTCCTCGTGGCGCGCACCAGCACCATCCCAATCAAACGCTCGGCGAGCGTCTGGGCATCGACGTCATAGAACTCGCGTGGTGGCCTGGGCATGGGCGAAGTGGGCGCAACTCATCGTGTCGCGAGGCAGAGCAACTCTGGTGTGGCCATCGATTCAAGAACGCGGCTCGCGGGTGACCTCGGCGTGCCCCGTGCATCGGGTTCGACCGCCACCAGCGCCAATCCATACGGCTCGCCACCTTCGCGCAGTTCCGCACGAGTCGGATCAAGCCCGATCGCTCTCGCCGGCAAGGTCGTGATCATCTCCAGAAGAAGGTCCGCGTCCGTCTCTTCTCGTCGGTAGAGCAGGCGGGCATCATCCAGCGGCGTCAATCGCCCGGCCCCATCCGGGTCCAGATTGATCGCCGAATCCGTCGCGAGGACCACCGGTACACCCATTCGGATCATCTCCGTGTAGCGATGCGGTCCGAGCCGATCTCGGGCACCAAAGTACTCGTGGGCGCGCGGGCAATACGCCACGGTTGTTTGTGTTCGAGCCAACCACACGAGATCGGCATCCGTCGAGTCGTTCACGTGGGCCGCGAGGAACGGTGCGCGTTCGAGGATCGGCATCAGGTGTTCAATGGGTGTCCGGCCATGCCCGAGCGATCCGAGAATCGAGTCGTCCCATGCACCGAGGCGTTCCAGGAGTTCACGCTGCGGGCCGGAGGCGTGGGCGATGAACTCGCGTTCCTCCAGAGTCTCGGCGAGATGGGTGGAGAGCGGCAGGTCGTGCGCGCGCGACAGCGTGATCGCGTGCTCGTACGCCCGGGGCGAGACGGTGTTGGTGGCGTGGGGCTGGAGGCCGAGACGGACGCGCACGCCACTCGAGCACGGTGCGGCCTCCACGATCGCGCGCGCGATGGCGGCCATCCCCGAGGCCTCGCCCTTGCCGATGGCGAAGAACTCGAGAAACGACGTGCCGAAGAGTGGCGAGTTGTCGAGTGTTCGGAATGGGACGAGGCTGGGTGTGCCCCGTGGGGCGCCGGCGATGTCGCCCACGCCGACCACGCCGCCGCGGATAGAGCGCTCGATGCCCATGGTGACGGAGCGGGCGATGGCATCGTCGGCGGTCGCGCGGTGCGCGCGCACGAGGTCAACGAAACCCACGAACCCGCGCTCGGCGTCATGGGGTTGCGCGCCGATGTGCGTGAGGTCCAGGTGGCTATGGGCGTTGATGAGCCCCGGGATGAGGATCGAGTCGGCAGCGTCGATCCGGCGGGCGGAGGCGAATCGGGAGGAGTTGGCGAGTTCGGCTGTGGGCGCGAGAGCGTGGATGCGGATGCGCGCGCGATGGACGTTGAAGGCCGAGGGCTCGGCATCGTGGAGTTCGAGGATGGCCGTCGAGGGGCCGGGCGGGAGCGAGTGGATACCGGCGAGATCGAGGCGGATCAGGCCCGCCTCGCCGGGGACTAGTTTCGCCAGCGTTACTGGATTGTCACGGTGCGTGGCGATGGTATAACTCCGTAAGACCTTGGCTCACAGACGGTTGTGCCGAATAGGAGCCTGACGAAGACGATGCGACGTGTCGCAAGTCGTGGCCCGCGAGCCACTTGTCTTGGCGCGGAGGATAGGATGGAGGCCCGGCGGTACGCCGAGGGACCAGGCTCGGAGTTGCGCCCGAGGGATCGCGCGACGCAGGTGGAAGTACACATTTCGGAGGCGTCATGAAGAAGCGAAACGGAGTGCGGGCGATCGTGGTCGTGGGCGGTCTTGTGGGCTTGGTCCTCGGGCTGACGGGATGTGTCAGCCAGAGCGAAGTGGATCGCCTGAGCGCGATGAATCGCTCGCTCCAGAACCAGAACGCCACGCTGCAGCGCGAGGTTACGGACCTGACGGCGGAGCGTGACCGTCTGAGCCAGGGGATCGGTCGCGGCGAGGGGACGATGTCGGACCTGCTCTCACAGAACAGTTCGCTCAAGTCGCAGTTGGATCGGGCGCTCGCGGACTATCGCGATCTCCAGCGGTCGATGAGCGACATCCAGTTCGGGCCTCTCGACGCGACGACGGCGGCGGCGCTCGAGGATCTGGCGGCGAAGTATCCGAACCTGATTACGTTCGATTCGAGCCGGGGCATGCTCCGCTTCGCGTCGGACCTGACGTTCTCGTCCGGTTCGGCGGAGGTGAAGTCGGACGCGAAGCCGGCGCTTCAGGCGCTCGCGCAGGTCCTGACGAATCCCGCGGCAAACGGGTACGAGGTGTGGATCGAGGGGCACACCGACTCGCAGCGAATCGCGAACCCCGCAACGCTCAAGCAGCACCCGACGAACCGGGCGCTCTCGGCGCATCGGGCGATCGCGGTGATCGACCAGTTGTCTCAGTATGGCGTCGGCCCGTCGAAGATGATGGCCGCGGGGTGGGGCGAGTATCGCCCGGCCGTGGCGAACAACTCCAACGGGAACACGCCGGCGAATCGTCGCGTGGAGATCTACCTCGCTCGGGCGAGAGCCACCGGGTCCGCGACCACGGGTGTGCAGGGGCAGCCCGAGACCGTGACCCAGCCGGACCACGGGATCGACGTGACCAAGTGATCGCCTCGGCACTCGAGGGATGATTCGACCAAGATTCACAGGGGCTCGCGCGTGGCGCGGGCCCCTCTTCGATTCCCCACGGGGCGTTGAGGTTCGTGTTCACGAGTGTCGAGCGGGCTACGCTGTGCATCGTTCGTGGGGCGCCGCAACGCGTTGCCGAGAGTGCTTCGGGGTTGCTTCCTGTACGAGATGGCGCACGGGAGAGAGGCCTGGGCGAGACGCCTGTGCCACCTGGACGGGAAGGACTCGCTGACACACATGGTCCTCCAACCCATCGAGAACTTTGGACGGCGTGTGCGATCCTCGATCGAGGGGTTCGGGGGGTTGGTCCGTTTCACGCTCTCGATCATCGAGGGTCTGGCGTCGGTACGGACGTGGACGCGTGGCGAGCGGCTGTCTCGTCAGTTGTTCTTTGTCGGGACGATGTCGATGCCGGGCGTCGGGCTGACGGGGGCCTTCATCGGGATGATCCTGGCGTTCGAGGGGTACCTCCAGTTCGCGGCGATCGGACAGGAGTCCCGCTTGGGCGGCGTCATCAATCTCTCGATGGTGAAGCAGATCGGGCCGGTGCTCGCGGCGGTGATGCTCGCGGGGCGCGTGGGCTGCGCCCTGGCGGCGGAACTGGGCACGATGCGCGTCACCGAACAGCTCGACGCGATGCGGGCGATGGCGTCGGACCCGATTCGAGTGCTGGTGATCCCGAGGTTTGTCGCGTGCGTGGCGATGATCCCGGCGCTCTCGGTCGTGTCGAACCTGTGCGGCGTGCTGGGCGGGTATCTCGTGACGACGAAGTTCTACGACGCCGACTCGAGCGCGTACTGGCGGTTCTCGGCCCAGTTCATCAACGGGTATGACATCCTGAGCGGTCTGATCAAGAGCGTGTTCTTCGGCGGAGCGATCGGGACGATCGCGTGCTACAAGGGGTTCACGTGCGACGCGGGGGCCGAGGGCGTGGGTCGAGCGACGACCGAGGCCTTCGTCGCGAGTTTCATCGCGATCATAATTTTGAGTCTCGTGCTCGCGAAGGTGCTCAACGACATCGATCTGATGATCAACGGCGGGGTGCAGTCGGTCTTCAACTGAACGCGGTCAGGCGCGCGGGCGACGGCGGATCGCGGCGAGCACGATGCCCAGCATCGCGAGGACGCTCGACCCGGCCGCCGCGGGAAGGAGCCAGCCCGTGCTTCGGACGGGGCTCTCGATGAACTGGTGGGTCGGGCCGCTGCGGGGCATGAGGTGGAGGGCGGCGTCGTACTGCCACGTGCCAACCTGGAGTTCCTGGGATCGTTTCTTGCGTGAAGGGTAGAGGAAGTGCTCTTTGTGGAGGGTCCCGTCGGGCAGGAGTTCGTAGAGGTCGAAGGTCCAGTCGGTCTTGAGGACCTTGCCGAAGGTCTCGGGGTTGATGCCCGGGGGGAGGTTCCGCGTGACGATGACGAGGCGATCGGTCCGACCTTCGTCGCCAAAGGCCTGCTCAATCTCTTTGTCTTTGAGGCCGGTGGCGTCGAAGAAGCGGAGGATGGTGAGCCAGTCGGCGTGCTTGAGGAGGCCCGGGAGGGGTTGCTGGGGCGGGATCTGGACGCGGAGGCGGAGTTGCTGATCGCCGAAGGTCACGAGGACGGCATCGTCGGGGCCGCGGCCATCGCCGATTTCGGTGAGTTTGACGGGCCTGCCGGCGAAGGTGAACTCGGTCTCTCCGACGGCACGGAAGACCCAGTACTTGCGATCCTTGGCGACGTTGTCGTCGTGGACGCGATACGCGAGGGCCAGGCCGCTGGCGATGAAGCCTGCGACGCCGATGACGATCAAGAGCCAGGGGAGCCAGGGCGCAATCGCAGAGTTGGATGATCGCGAGGGAGCTGGCGAAAGGTCTGGCATGGTGCTCGTGTCAGTGGCCGGCGGGGGTGTGCTCGGCGTGGCCGAGATCTGGCACGGCGACGCCGGGGATCACGCCCGAGATGCCCGTTGCGGGGCGAGAACGATCGCGATTGCTGCGAGGGGACTCATGCCCGGCGGCGTGGCCATGCGAAGCGTGGGCCTCGAGTTCGGCAAACTTTTCGGGGCCCCACTCCTTGAGCCAACGATCGCGGCTATCGGAGACGATCGCGTGGCCATCGGTGACGTTCTTCATGCCGCCCTGGGCCATGCCACCGCGTTGGATCTGGCCGCCTTTCTCAGGGTAGATCATGCCGCGGCTCCCGAGATCGATGGAGGTGAAGCCGAGGAAGAGAACAAACGCAAAGAGGGTAACGGCCATGACGACGGTGTTGAGGGGGTTGTCGTACTTGAGTTGCATGAAGTAAGCCATGACGAGGAGGGCCTTGATGATGGCGATTCCCATGCAGAAGACGACGTTGACCCAACGGGGGAACTCGATGTGGAAGGCGTGAGAGAGATAGGCCTCGGCCTGGGCCTGGCCGACGGTGAGTAGCGTGAAGAAGAGGAGCGCGATGAGGACATTGCGCAGGGTGAAGGGCCCGACGATCACGTGGGAGTGGTGCTGGCCATGGCCGGGCTGCTCGAAGCCGTGAGGATCGAGGACGTCGAAGGCCTGGGATGGATCGTTGGTGTGGGACATTGGAGGATCCGGGTGTTCAAAGGACCAAACAGTCACATGGCCAGAGCGAAAGGTGTGGATGAAGTTGTTTTAGTGGATGAGGTAGAGGAGGGGGAAGAGGAAGATCCAGATGAGGTCGACAAGGTGCCAATAGAGACCGGCAATCTCAACACCGGTGTAGTAGGTTGGGCCGTAGGTCATCTTGAGTGACTTGAGGTAGACGCGGCCGATGAGGATCATGCCGATGATGACGTGGAGGGCGTGGAGGGCGGTGCCGCAGTAGTAGACGGACCACCAGAGGGGGATGTTGGCGTCCTTGGCGAAGGGGTAGTCGAAGAACTGTCCCGGGCGTTTGCCGCCATAGCCCTCGACGAACTTGAAGAGGCCGCCGAGTGCCTCCTTGGTCGAGTGGACGTCGGCGAGGTGTGGATCGAGGAAGAAGAACCAGCCGGACCACTTTGGCGTGTACTCGAAGAGGAACTTGATGGCGAGGAAGAGCAGTCCGCAGAAGATCGTGATGAGGAGATTCATCCTCATTCGGGCGAACTTGCCGGTCTGGCAGGAATAGATGGCGGCGGCCATGGTGTAGGAGGAGAGGAGCAGGACGATCGTGTTCGCGCCGCCGAAGCGCCAGTCGAGTTGGCTCGAGCCTTCCGCCCACGCCTCGGGATAGAGCATTCGGAAGATGGCGTAGGCGCAGAAGATCCCGGCGAAGAGGAGGACTTCCGTCGAGAGAAAGAGCCAGAAGCCGAGTTTCGTGCCATCGAACTCCTCGGCTTGCGAGCGCCAGTGGTGCCCGTGCTTGTAGCGCGCGTAGGCGGGGGCGTTGGGATCCGCCGGGTTGCTGGTGTGAGCGTCGAGAGTGGTCATCGTGGGTTCCTGGGTCGTTGGTGGACCATCGACGGTGGTTGATCAGTGGCCGGCGTGGACCTGGGCGACTTGTTTCTGGTCGGGGAGGGGGTAGTCCTTGGGATCCCAGTGGGGCGGGACGACCGAGTCGTAGTCGTATGGGCCGTGGGTCACGATCGGTTCATGGTGGAAGTTGTGGGCGATCGGCGGCGAGTCGGTGGACCACTCGAGGGTGAGGCCGCCCCACGGGTTCGGCGGGGCCTTCTTCCCGGCGACGAGGGAGTGGACCAGGACGAAGGCGTGGAGGAGGAAGCCGACGAGGAGGAGGAAGGAGCCGAAGGTCGAGAGTTGGTGGTAGATGTGGAAGGCATCGACGTACGACGCGTATCGGCGGGGCATGCCCTGGGCGCCCATGAGGAACTGGGGGATGAAGGTGAGGTTGAAGCCGATGAAGACGAGGATCGCGGCGAGCATGGCGGGCTTCTCGGCGTACATCTTGCCGAACATCTTGGGCCACCAGTGGTGGATGCCCCCGACAAACGCCATGATCGTGCCGCCCATCATGACATAGTGAAAGTGGGCGACGACGAAGTAGGAATCGTGGAGGTGGACATCGGTCGCGAGGGTCGCGAGGGGGAGGCCGGTGAGACCGCCGATCGTGAAGAGGAAGAGGAAGATGAGGGCGTAGAGCATCGGGGTGTTGATCGCGATCGAGCCCTTGTAGAGCGTGGCGATCCAGTTGAAGACCTTGACGGCGGTGGGAATCGCGACGAGGAAGGTGAGACCCGAGAAGATGAAGGAGGCCATCTCACCCATGCCCGTGAACATGTGGTGTCCCCAGACGAGGAAGGAGACGGCGGCGATGCCCAGGGAGGCGAACGCGACGGCCCGATAGCCGAAGATCCGCTTTCGGGAGTGGACGGCGATGAGTTCGGAGATGATGGCCATCCCCGGGAGGATCATGACGTAGACGACGGGGTGGGAGTAGAACCAGAAGAAGTGCTGGTAGAGGACGGGGTCGCCGCCGAGGGAGGGATCGAAGATCCCGATGCGGAAGAGTCGCTCCATGCAGAGGAGCAGGAGGGTGATCCCGATGACGGGGGTGGCGAGGACCTGGATGATGGCGGTCGAGTAGACGCCCCAGATGAAGAGGGGCATGTCGAACCAGCCCATCCCGGGGGCCCGGAGTTTGTGGACGGTGACAACGAAGTTGAGGCCGGTGAGGATGGAGGAGAAGCCGAGAACGAAGACCGCGAAGACCAAGATGGCGCCGCGGGAGAAGCCGAGATCGGTGAGAGTGGAGTAGGGTGTGTAGAAGGTCCAGCCGGTGTCGACACCGCCGAGGATGATGGAGAGGACGGCGAAGATGGAACCGATGACGTAGATGTACCAGGAGAGCAGGTTGAGGCGAGGGAAGGCGACGTCCTTGGCGCCGATCTGGATGGGGAGGAAGAAGTTGCCCAGGGAGGCGGGGACACTGGGGACGATGACCATGAAGACCATGATCGCGCCGTGGAGGGTGAAGGTGCGGTTGTACCAGTTGTTGCCGGCGGCGGTGCTCGTGGCTTCCGGGGCGGTGAGTGACTGGAAGAGCGAACCGACGACCTTGCCGCCGACGATGCGCGTCGGCTCGAAGAGTTCGAGACGCACGAGGATCGCCGCGAGACCCCCGATGAAGAAGAGGACGAGGACGGCGAAGAGGTACATCACGCCGATCTTTTTGTGGTCGACGGTGGTGGCCCAGTCCCAGATGTTGGAGAAGAGGCTGCCTCGGGAGGCGAGGTAACTCTCATCGTGGTGCCCGTGCGATGGCTCGTGGGGCTTGGCTCTGGATGTGTCGATCGTGCTCATGGCTACTTCCTACTCACGCGAGGGGATCGCGATGGTTCGAACTTCAGTGGGCGGCGGGCGTGGATTCGGCTTTCGGTGCTTCGGTGCTTGGTGTGGCGGGTGCCTCGCCCTCGGGGGCGACGGCCCCGGCGCAGGGGTCCGGGCCCTTGTAGTTGGCGCTGATCTTCTTCATGTAGGCGATGAGGCCGTTGATCTGCTTGTCGGAGAGTTGGCCCGCGAAACTGTTCATGGAGTTGGGGAACCCTTGGACGACTTTGGCCGCGGGGGTCATGATGGACTCGAGGACGTAGTTCTCATCGACGACGCCGGTGGAGCCGTCGGTGAAGGTCTCGGTTCGGCCGAACATGTCTTTCCACGAAGGCCCGGTGTTCTTGGAGCCATCGACGCTATGGCAGGCGGCGCACTGCATCCTGTACGTGCGTTCGCCGAGCTCGCACGGGGGCATGTTCTGCGAGGCCTTGTCGAGGGCGACGAGCCATTTCTTGTAGACGGGCTCGGGGACGACGCGGAAGATGGCGGCCATCTCGGAGTGGTCGTCGCCGCAGTACTCGGCACAGAAGAGCCAGTGGTCCGCGTAGGGCGCGCCAATGAGATCCTCAAAGCCCTTCTGGACCATGTCGCGTGTAATGGTCTCTTTCCCCGAGGGCTCGTTCGCGTCGAACCACACGTACGTGTAACGGTTGGGGAAGACATCGGACTTGATCCGCATGTCGGGGACCCAGAAGGCGTGCATCACGTCGGCGCTCAGGAGGCGGAACTTGAGGGGCCTGCCCGCGGGGATGTAGAAGACCGGCTGTGTCTTTGCGCCGAGGTCCTTCGTGTCGAACGAGGTGTACCCGCCGGGATACGTGACGGTCCAGTTCCACTTCTTCGCGTTGACGATGATCTCCTCGGCATCACCCGGGGCGATCTGCTTGGCGATGTAGCCCTTGAACCCAGCGAAGAACATCCAGACGAAGAAGAGCGTGGGAATGATCGTCCACACGATCTCGAGCGTGGTGTTGTGGGCATTGCTCGGCTCGGCCGGCTTGCCCTGGACACGGCGGTAGCGGACGACGAAGTACGCCATCAGCACCATGAGGAAGACGAACCACGTGACGCAGATCCACCAGATCGCCATGAACATGAAGTCCGTGTGCGTGGCGGCCTCGGAGGCGGCATCGCTGCGGAGCCAGAGCCTCTTGAAGAAATCGGCTTCGGCGAGCGTGGTGAGCGTCGGGATGGAGAGGATCGTGTCGATCATGCGTGGGTCCCCGAGCCTGTCGCGGAGTCTTCTCGCGACGGACGGTCAGAGGGCGAATCGTGTGGAACGGAATCGGTCGAACTCGTGGCGGCGGCCTCGGCTTCGAGGCGTCGGCGACGGCGCTTGATCGCACGCTCACCGACAAGGAAGATGGCGATCGTCGAGGCCAGAAGCACGAGCGTGGCGAGGGCGCCGACACGCATGATGCGGAAGGCCTGGAGCGTGTAGGACCCGGACTTGGGGTCGTAGAGGTAGCAGTACGCCACGATCCGCTCACCGATGGACTTCATCAGCCGGCCCGAGGCGGCCGCGTTCAAGGCGAGTTTGAGGTCCTTCGAGGGGTACGAGAAGCCGTGGAAATAGCGGGCGATCTTGGCGTCGGGAGTAGTGATGAAGATCGCGGTCGGGTGGGCGTATTCGCCGTTGTCCAGGCGGCGATAGGGGAAGCCCAGGGCGTTGGCGAGGGCGCGGTTGGAGGTTGTGTCGCCGACGTGGAACTGCCAGTGATCCTTGATGTTCTGGGCGACGGCCGTGTCGCTCGTGTCACGGTTGTAGGCGTTGAGGAAGTAGGTCTGCTGGGCCTTGGCCTGGCCGGGCGTTTCGTCAGGGTTGAAACTGAAGACGAGGATCTGGAAGTCCTTGCCGACATCGAGACCATCGATGTTCTTGACGCCCGAGAGGAGTTTGTCGAGCACGGCGGGGCACGCGACGGGGCAGTTGTAGTAGACCATCACCACGATGGCGGGCTTGTTGGAGTTGAAGTAGTCGCCCAGGCGGACGGCCTTGCCATCCTGATTCGTGAACGTGCTCTCGACGGGAAGTTGTGTGCCCAGGTGCTCCTCGATGTCGAGACCCTTGGTGGCCTCGGGCTGCTCGTTGTATTGGGCCAGACTCGGCAGGGACACGAACGCCGCCAGCGCGGCGACAACGAACCGGGCGAAAACCCGAAGTCGTGTGCGGCGTGCTGGAGTGGCGTCTTGCATCATGGCGAGCGTTGGATCAGTGTTTCTTGATCGTGATCAGGAACCCCGGGACTTGTATCGATTGATGACCGCGGCGCGGGCGGCATCGAGGCTCGCGTCGACCTGCTCGCGAGCGGTGGCCTTGTACTCCCGCGCGGGCTGGGAGAGACGCGTCCATCCATCTCGCTCGACGAACGAGTCGCGGTACTGGGCCGTGTACGACTGGAAGTAGTACCACAGCGCGGCGACGGTGATCCCGACGGCGACAATGGTGGCGAAGACCCAAAGGGAGATGACGCTCGCATTAGCGATGCCGGCGTGTTCCTGCTGCGGGATGCCCTCGGCCCGGGAATGGCTGTGCCAGTCGTCGGCGTGCTCGTGGAGCGACGGGGTGTGGCCGAGTGTTGGGTTGTGGTGGGCCATGGTCACGGTCTCCTCGGGCGGGTGGGCCCGGGTGGGTTCAATGGGGACGTCGGTAGGTCAGACGTAGTTCTTGTGCTCCAGAGATTCGGGCATCCAGGGATCGTTCACCGCAACGAGCGGGACCGAGCGCATCCGCATCGCTACGAACCCCGCGAAGCAGGCGAAGGCAGCGAGGATGCCAAGCGCATCGATCAGGAATCGGCCGGCCCCGGGGACTTCAGCGTCGGGGACTCCGGTGTAGGTCAGCGGTCGCACGATCCAGTAGACATCGGCAACATGGAAGAGCAACGCGACCAACGCGCCGAGGGCGGCGAGGCCGACGTTCTTCTTGACGATGCGGCTGATGAAGAAAAGGAAGGGGAAGGCGAAGTGCCCGAGGATGATGGCGACGAAGAACGTCTTCCAGGAGTTCTCCGTGCGATAGATCATGTAGTGCGTCTCTTCGGGGAGATTGCTGTACCAGATCAGGAAGTACTGGCTGAAGGCGATGTACGCCCAGAAGATGGTGAAGGTGAACATCAGTTTGCCCAGGTCGTGGAAGTGCTCCTGGGTCACGAGGCCCTTGAGTTTGCCCGCGGCGTTCAATCGAGCAAAGAGGAAGATGACGACGGCGATCGCGCCATACGCCCCGCCCGCGAAGAAGTACACGCCCCACATCGTGCTGAAGAAGCGGAAGTCGAGGGACATGGTGTAGTCGAACCCGGCGAAGGCGGTCGAGAGGGCCATCGCGAGGATGCCCCAGGAACTGGTGAAGCGAGCCTTCGCCGAGAGGTACGGGTCGGGGTGGGTGTCCTGGGCGCGGCTGAGGGAGATCAGACGCCGCGTCAGGAACGTCCACAGGACGGCATAGAACGCCATGCGAGCGAAGAAGAAGAGGGGGAAGACGAGGTCGCTGGCGTGCTCACCCGTGGGGAGGGCCGCCGGAAGGTAGAAGTAGGCCCACTTCTTCTGGAGGAAGTGGTCGCTCCGCATCGCGGGGTCCATCCACGTGAAGAGTTTGCCGTGGAACATGAACAGGTCGACCAGAGCGATGACCGCGACGAAGATGAGGGCGAAGGGCGTGAAGGCGGCGATGTTCTCGAACTGGCGGCGGACCGTCGCCGTCCACCCGGCATTGAGCAGGTGGAAGATCATGACGAAGATCGTCGCGGCGCAGCAGATCGCGAGGACGGAGCACGCCCCGACGTGGACCGCGGCGAGGCCCTGGGCGGCGCTCACGCCGGCGAGCCCGGCCTTGGCCAGACCGATCGTCGCGATGGCGAGGACAGCGCCCACTCCGATCAGACCCTGGCTCATTGCCTTTGAGCCGGTGGGGAGCGTGATGTTCGAGAGGTCACGGAGCGCGGGATGGTTGATCGCCGCCCGGACGCTCGCGGATTCGGCCGAGATCTGGCTCATGAGCGGCCCCCAGTGGTGGTCGGGTTCATCGTGGAGTTCGTGGTTGTGCTGGCCGCCGGATTCGCGGGGGCCGCGGCAGGAGTGATGGGTGTGGTGGTCCGATTCTCCTGGAGAACACGGATCCAGGCAACGATGGCCCACGAGTCGCTGATCGAGAGGGCGTGGGCGTAGCCGGGCATCTTGGCGCCGTTTTCCACGCCGTGGCGCGAGGTCGAGAAGATGTACCCGTCCTTGCCGGTCTTCTGCGTCTTGTCGCTGTACTTGGGATCGTGGAAGTTGGGGACTGGGTAGGCCCATTGGCGCCCGACCATGCCCTGGCCGTCGCCCGCGTAGCCGTGGCATGCGGAGCAATAGATATCGAACCGCTCGCGACCCCTCGCGAGCAGCGCGTCATCCACCACGACCCGCGCGGGAAGCGTGTCGACAAAGGAGTCGGGCTTGGAGGCGTCGGCGAGGCCCGTGAAGTACACCGTGTCGTCCTGGAGATAGATCTCACGATCGGCGGCACGGCGCTGGGCCCAGTCGGCGTTTTCCAGATCGTCCGTGGTCATGGCGTTCTGGCCGAAGGCGACCGTGCCCGGGACGACATGACGCATGATGCGTCCGTCCTCATAGAACTCGCTCTTCGACTGCGTGCGCCACTTGGGCTGGTCGTCGAGATCCGGGAAGAACTGGTGCGGCGGCTTGTCGGATCGCTCGCCGCGGCAGCCGCCGGCGACGATCGAGGCGAGCGCCAGAAGACCGGCAACGCCGATCCCGCCGTGCCGTGCTGTCTGTGTCGTGCTCATCGGGGAGGTGCTCATGGTGTTCCCTTGCGTGGCCTACTGCTCCACGAACTCCACATGGGTGGCGCCGGCGCCGCTCAGGAACGCCTTGGTTTTCTCGGGGTCGAACCTCGAGTCCTTGGACTCGATCGCGATGACGAAGCGGTCGTCGCTCACGCGAAGGAACCGCTCGCGGTTGAAGAGTGGATGGAACCACAGAGGAAGATCGTTCATGATGAGCATCCCGAAGAGCGCCGTGAACGCCGAGATCAGGATGCCCAGTTCGAACGTGATCGGGATGTACGCCTCCCACGCGTCGTAGGGCTTGCCCTGCACGGGAAGCGGATAATCGCGGCTCATCCACCACTGCATGAGGTAGCCCAGGCCGGCGGCCGAGATTCCCATGACGAACACGATCACGGGAAGGATGGTGCGCTTCACGCCCATCGCTTCTTCCATGCCGTGGATGGGGAAGGGTGTGTAAACGTCCCAATGGGTGAAGCCCGCATCGCGGGTCTTCTCGGCGGCGTGGTAGAGATCAGCGGGATTCTTGAACTCGGCCATGACGCCGAAGATCTCCTCGCCGGACTTGGTCACGTACACCTTGGTGGCGTGGGACATCAGTGGGCCCCTCCGGTCGCCGCGTGGGCGGCGTGATCGTGGTGGTCGTCGTGGTGGTGCGGGCTTGCCTGGGGCATGACGGCCTTGAGCTCGGCCATCGCGAAGACGGGGATGACCCGCATGAAGATCAGGAAGAGCGTGATGAAGATCCCGAAGGAGCCGGCGAAGATCATGATGTCCACCAGCGTCGGGTGGAACATGTGCCACTCGGCGGGGATGTAGGCGCGGTGCAGGCTCGTCACGATGATGACGAATCGCTCGAACCACATCCCGATCGTGATCAGGCAGGAGACGAGGAAGATCACCGCGGGGCTCTGACGCATCCGCTTCATCCAGAAGAGTTGCGGCGAGAGGACGTTGCAGGTGATCATCGTCCAGTACGCCCACCAGTAGGGACCGGTGGCACGGTTGATAAAGGCGTAGACCTCGGGTTCGCTCCCGCCATACCACGCGATGAAGAACTCCATCGAGTACGCGAAGCCGACCATAGAGCCCGTGGCGAGGAGGATCTTCGCCATGTTCTCCAGGTGGCGGAGGGTGAGCAGGTCCTTGAAGTTGGGGAGCAACTCCCGCAGCGGGATCATGAGCAGGAGCACCATGGCGAACCCGCCGAAGATGGCGCCCGCGACGAAGTAGGGCGGGAAGATCGTCGTGTGCCATCCGGGGAGCACCGACGTCGCGAAGTCGAACGACACGATCGAGTGCACGCTCAAGACCAGCGGAGTGGAGATGCCCGCGAGAATGAGGTACGCCGCCTCATATCGGTGCCAGTGGCGGCTGCTGAAACGCCAGCCGAGCGAGAGCAGCCCATAGATCCTCGCACGGATCATGTCGATCCGGATCGGGATGAGCGGCGTCAGGACCGGACGCTCGGGGTCCTTGAGCAGACGCATCTGGGCGCGATCGCGGAGGGCGGCAAGGTCGGGGATCATGCCCATGTACCAGAACAGGAGCGAGACCGTGCCGTAGGTCGAGATCGCGAAGACGTCCCATAGCAGCGGGGAGCGGAAGTTGGGCCAGATGCCGTTGGCGTTTGGAATCGGGGGGAGCATCCACGCCATCCACTGGCGCCCGATGTGGATGCCGGGGAACGTGGCGGCACAGACGACGGCGAAGATCGTCATCGCCTCGGCCGAGCGGTTCACCGCCGTGCGCCACTTCTGCTTTAGCAGACACAGCACCGCGGAGATGAGCGTCCCGGCGTGCCCGATACCGATCCAGAAGACGAAGTTGGTGATGTCCCACGCCCAATCGACGGCGTTGTTCATACCCCACGAGCCGATGCCCGTGATGACGAGATACAGAATGAACAGCCCGCCGATCTGGGCGAGCGTGAACGATGCCATGAAAACCGGAAGCCACCATCGTGGCGCACGGTTCTCGGCATAGCCACAGACGATGTCGGTGATCTCGTGGAAGGTGCGGTTGTTGAGGACGAGAGGCGAGCGCACGCCGGGCGTGTCGATCAGCGAGCCGTCACCCGTGACGGGATCGAGGTTGAAGCCGATGTTGGCGCCCCGCTCGAGGCCGGCCTCGCGACGTGCGGCGAGGTCGTCGGGATGGTGCGTCGAGGAACTGCTCATGCGTGGACTCCCATGCCGGCGTTCTGGTCCGACAGGACGTTGAGACTGAGGGCGTAGCCCCGATCACCGCGGCGCTTCCTGGGATCGATGCGGAAGGAGTGCTCCGACGGCGCGTGCCCGGCGCCCGTCTCGTCATGACCACCGCCCTCATGCCCACCCTCGTGGTGCACGGGATCGGCGACCGGCGTGCGGAGCGCGGGGTTGGGGTTGTTGATGCGAACCATGTGGCTGGTGCGCGGGCGCGTGTCGAGATAGCCCAGGAGCATGTAACTCCGCGCGTGGTTGCGCGTGTGGTGGACCTTGCTCTTGCGATCGATCGTGTTGCCGAAGGTGATCGCATCGCTGGGGCAGGCCTGCTGGCAGGCGACCTGGAAGAACCCGTCGGGGACGACGACGCGCCCCTGATCATCGCGCAGGTCCTTGAGCTTGGCCTCGACGCGGGCGCCGTTGATTCGTTGGATGCAGTACGAGCACTTCTCCATCACGCCACGCATGCGGACGGTGACGTTGGGGTTCTTGCCCATGCGCTCGATCTCGGCCATCTTCTCCTTGGTGGAGCGGAGACGCGGCGGGATGAGGTTGATGTTGATCTTGTTGTGCTCGCCGCTCCCGTTGACGCCGCCGCGATCGGGGGCGACGGACTCGACGATGTCCTTGCCGATGTAGTCGCCGTTGAACGAGAACTTGCCGTACTCAAAGAAGTTGAATCGACGGACCTTGTAGGGGCAGTTGTTGGCGCAGTAGCGTGTGCCGATGCAGCGGTTGTAGGTCATGTAGTTGATCCCCTCGGGCCCGTGCACCGTCGCGTTGACGGGGCAGACGGTCTCGCAGGGGGCGTTCTCACAGTGCACGCAGGCGACGGGCTGGGAGAGCATGAACTCGGGGTTGTTGAAGTCGTCGCCGACGAAGTAGCGGTCGATCCGCATCCACGCCATCTCGCGGCCCTTGGCGACCTCGCGCTTGCCGACGACGGGGATGTTGTTCTCGCTCTGACAGGCGACGGTGCACGCGCCGCAGCCCGTGCATGACGCGAGATCGATCGTCATCCCCCACTGCTGATCCATCGAATAGACCGACCCGGGAGCGGCGTCGCCCTTCGACGCGTTGTAGGGATTCTCATAGATCGACTTCATCGGCGGGGCGTGCGCGAGCTCGCCGAGCCACTCGCCAAACTTGATCTCGGCGGAGTCCTGGTAGAAGGTCTTGCCACCCTCCTTCATCAGGCCACCGTGCTTCTGCCACGCGGCGAGATCGGCGGTCCGCACGATCGAGGTGCGACCCTCCATCGACCAGTGGTTCTGCGTGCTCGCGATCATGTGCGTGCCGTCGGCCTTCGCGACGACCACGCCACCCGCCGAACGCGACGCCATGCTCGAGTGGCGGAGCGGGAACACATTGAACCCCACGCCATCGGCGACGCGACCCGTCTTCTCCCGTCCATAGCCAACCGTGGCGAGGATCGTGTCGTCGGCCATGCCCGGGAGGATCCACACCGCCGCGCGAACCGTGCGCCCGTCGAGCGTGATGTCGGCCATCCGTGCCTTGGGATACTTCTCGTCGTCGTAGATCGTGTTGGGATCGCGGCTGCTGTACGACACGGGCGCCAGCCCGAGACGCTCGGCCGTCTTGGGGCTCACGAGCACGGGGTTGTCCCACGTGACCATCGTCCCGATCTGGGGGAGTTCCTGCAGCCACGAGCAGTTGGCGTACCGCCCGTCGTGGATGCGGCCGATCGTGAAGACGATCTCCAGACCTTCCTTCGCCAGACCATCGAGCGAGCCGAGCGAACGCGCCACGCTCGCGGGGTCGGCGACCGGGGTCGCGGTTTTCGCCGTGCTCCCCGCGATGACGCCATCGAAGAGGGCGCGACGCCATTTCTTCTCGAAGTCGGCATCCCCGAGTTTCTGCTTCCACACGTCGCGCACGATCTCGTACGCCTCGATCTTCTCGGGGATCGCGTCCTGGGCGAGCATCCAGAGGAACTCGACCTCGCTGAGCGCCGGCTCATAGATCGGCGCGATCATCGGCTGCGTCGGCGCGATCGTGCCGTCGTACGCGATTGTGTCGTCCCACGACTCGAGGAAGTGCGTCCCGTTGAGCGCCCACGTGGAGGCCGCGGCCGTCTCGGTCGATCCGACCGAGAGCGTGATCCGCATCGGGACCTTCGCGAAGACCTCGGCGAATTTCAGATCGCCCGGCGCGTTGAAGACCGGGTTCGCCTCGACGCACACGATCGTCGAGATCTCGTTGGCGAGGATGCGCTGCGTGAGTTGCGAGAGCATCGTCGTGCCGTTCATCGCCTCCTCGTCGGTCAGCGGGAGGTACGAGACGCTCGAGCCGACGTTGCCCAGCGCGGCGTTGAGGGCGTGCGTGATCGCGTGGACCGCCGCGGGCATGCTCGGCCCGGCGACGATCAGCGACTTGCCGCGGTTCGTCGCGTCGAGCAGATCCTGCGCGGCGTACTGCACAAACCTGGACTCGTCATCACTCAGAGGTGCCGCCTTGACCGCGTTGAGCGCCGAGACGAGTGCCGCGCTCCCCTGGCCCAGCTTGGGCAGCATGTACTTCGCGAGTTCGACCGCGGCGGCGACGACACGCGAGGGCGACAGCCGAAGGCGGTGGTCGGCCTGACCACCCGTGACGGTGAACCCCGGCTCGATGACATACAGACGGCTCATCGGGTCGTGCACGTCCATCACGCGACGCGTGCTCGCAAACCCTCGGGCGTTCGTGAGACCATCGGACCCAAAGCCCAGGAAGTCGCTGTCGAGCGACAGGATGCACTTGGTGCTCTCACGCGAGAAGTTGTACAGCGGGCGCATCGGTGTGCCGAATGCGACACGCGAGCCCTCGATCGAGGCGATGTCGTCCATCGCGCGATACTCGACCCATGACGCCTCGGGGAATCGCTTCTTCACGGCGGCCCGCAACGCCTCACGCGTCGGCCCCGACTTCTTCTCGACGATGAACGCGAGCTTGCGACCACGATCGTTCGCGTGGGTCGAGAAGTGCGGCCCGGCCCAGGCCTTGAAATCGTCCCACGTCGGCTCAGCATCTTTGGGCGCGTTGGCCGCACGCTCGCCGCGATACTCGGGCCACTTCAGGCGATCGAGGTCGTACAGCGAGAGGATGCTCGCGAGCGACCAGAGCGAGGCGCGACCGCGATTGATCGAGTGCAGCGGATTGCCCTCGATCTTGGTGGGACGACCCTCGTGGGTCTCGACGAGGAGGCCCTCGGCGCCGCCATCGGGATGCGGCATGCTCGTCGCATAGAAGAGGGGTTTGCCGGGGACGATCTCCTCGGGCACCTCGCGCGAGTAGGGCATGATCTTGTGGTCGGGACGCCGGCAGCCGGGAATGACCGCAACGCCAGCCAGCGCCATCGAGGCACCCATGAGTTTCAGGAAGTCGCGGCGTGTCTCGCCGCCCGCGACGCCCCCCACGCCGAGCGCCTCCGCTTCGCCACTGACACGCGAGAGTTCCGACGCGCCCGCGGGAAACTCACGCTCGAGGTGCTCGCGGAAGTCGGCGGAGTCCACCGCCTCCTCGAGGCTGCGCCAGACCGGCTTGCCGTGGAGACGGGGCAGATCGCGCCGCATCCCGGCGAGTTCCTCGCGGGACGCCTTGGGCGACTTGGCTTTCGCCCCGTTCGTCGATGGACATTGATCGGCGTGGCTCATGGTTCTTGCTCACTTTGCCGGGCGAAGCGTCGTGCGTTACAGGCCCAGCGGTATCGATCCGGATCAACAATGACTCAGTTTGGACCTAGTAGTGGCACGCGCCGCAGTTGGTCGGGCCTTGAACGTGGAACGCCGGGATCTTCGTGTCGCCCAGCGTGCCCTGCGAACTTCCTGTCTCTGACCTGACCTTCTGACGCTCACGGAGAGTCTCCTCGGCGTACGCGAGATCCGTCACACGCGACGGATCCACGAGGTTCTCCTTGCCACTCTTGTGGCAATCGAGACACCAACTCATGCTCAGCGGCTCGTGCTGATAGACGACAGGCATCGTGTCGATGCGACCGTGGCACGAGACGCAACTCACGCCGACCTTCAGGTGGGCCGCGTGCGGGAAGTTGCGGACATAATCCGGCACCTTGTGCACGCGACGCCACTCGATCGAGGCGTCCACGGCAAACGCGTCACGGATGAACTGCGTCTTGCCCTTGTGCGTGTTCGTCGGCGAGGGATCGACAAGTTTCGCAAGACGCCCGTCGGCGTGGCAGCCGTAGCACGTCGCCACGTTCGGGATGTTCGCCTCGTCGCTCTGCTCGATCTTGGTGTGGCAATACCGGCAATCCAGCCCCAACTTCCCCGCGTGGATCTGGTGGTTGAACCCACCGCCGGGCTGCGTCGGCTGGTACCCCACGCTCCAATACTTCGGCGTGAAGTAATACCACATCCCGCCGACCACCGAGGAGGCGCCCCCGAGCCCCACGACGGCCGCGATCACACGAATCGTGTTGATCGACTTCGGAAATATCGAGACGGCCACCAGGCGACCCCTTTCCAATTGGCGTCACCGTGGCGCGTTCCGAATGCCCCCGGCGACGAGTTCAGGATTTGGTCAGCCTATTTTTAGCCGCACACGCAGATTACTGTCAAACCGGAAACCGTTCGTGTTTGGCAGAACATCAAAGCCCGAGAACCAAGTCGAAATCTCTTCGTATTCCTAACAAATTACTATCAACCACACATTGGCACGATCTCGATCAAGAGTCAGGAGTCTCGCTCAATGGCCTTGAACACCCAATCCATAAACGCAACCACTGAAATCGCAGCAACTTGGAGACTCGGTATCCTCCGGGCACTCGCCATCTCGCTGGGCATCTGGGTCGCCTGGTTCGCGACGCACATCCCCTGGTCAGGCGTGGCCGAGCCTGTCGCGCTGGGAATCATCGGGGCCGCATGGATTCTTGCGGGACTTGTCTCCACGCGCCTCGCGCCGTCACGAAGTTGGACAGTGGCGGCCATCGCCGGGGTGGGAGCCGGCGCCATCGGGTTGCTCGCGGTCGGGTCAAAGCTCACCGGATCGCCCACCACAACCGGCGAAGCGGGCGCCACGCGTCCCGATGCCGCGCTCATCGTGCTCGGTTTTCTCGCGACGTCGCTGGTGATCTCGCTGCTGACCCACGCGATTGCGCGCTCATCACGAACGATCACAAGCGTGCAGGCGAACGCGCGCATCGCCGGCGTGATGGCGCTCGCCATGGTGCCACTCATCGCCATCGGTGGGCTCGTGACGAGCACGAACTCGGGCATGGCCGTGCCCGACTGGCCGGGGACGTTCGGGAGCATGATGTTCCTGTATCCGATCGGGCCACGTTCCGAGCCGGGCGTCTTCCTGGAGCACTCACACCGACTCTTCGGCACGCTCGCGGGCATGGCCGTCATCGCCGCGACCGTTTCCGTCCTGGCCTCGAAACCTCGGCGATTCGTGATGATCTGGACCGTCGGTATCTTGGCGCTTGTCGTCGCCCAGGGCATACTCGGCGGCTATCGGGTCCGCTTTGGGAACGCTGATCCCGAAGCCGACCAGCGATGGCTCGCGGTGCTGCATGGCGTGCTCGGGCAACTCGTCTTTGCCGGGGGCTGCGCCCTCGCGGCATACCTCAGCCCGGCGTACACAGCCCCACTCACACTCGAGGTCACCAAGAC